>Ga0307944_1000704_pt1 | contig 17505 bp, 20 predicted proteins | sample OrgLakmetagen179_FD_201831 | JGI IMG/M metagenome (GOLD analysis project Ga0307944, IMG submission 201831) | Saline water microbial communities from Organic Lake, Antarctica - #179 | ecosystem: Environmental > Aquatic > Non-marine Saline and Alkaline > Saline | place: Antarctica: Organic Lake... | reverse complement strand
CGCTTCGCCGCTTGGATAAGGCGTTCAAGGCATTTTTTGAGCGTATTAAGAAAGGTCAAACTCCGGGCTTTCCCCGCTTTCGCTCACTCAGCCGGTTTTCCAGCTTTGAGATGTGCGGCGGCAGCGGCTGGACGTTTGCTCCTGAGGCGAGCGGTAAGCACGGCAGGCTTACGATCAACGGCGTTGGCCGCATCAAGGCTCGTGGAAAAGCTCGGACGCTGGGGAAGGTCAAGACTAGCCAGGTTATCCATAATCGCGGCCAGTGGTTCTTGTCAGTTACTATCGAGTGTGAGCCTGAGCGGGCCTGCAAAGGCCAGAAAGCTTGCGGGTACGACTGGGGCGTGGAGTATTTGGGCACGGTGACACACGAAAACGGCGAGCACTACGCGATCGAGAACCCACGTTACTATCGGGACTCCAAAGAGAGCTTGTTGCCGCTGCAACAAGCAGTATCACGCAAAAACCGAGGCTCCAATCGCTGGAAACGGGCCTGCAAGGCTTTAACTCAAGCCAGAGCTAAAGTCTCTCGGCAGCGCCACCACGATCACCATCAACTGAGTCACGATCTGGCGAAGGAGTACACGCTCTTTGCCACCGAAAAACTGACCATTAGGAACATGACCCGAACGGCAAAAGGCACCATCGAAAAGCCAGGTAAAATGGTCAAGCAGAAGTCCGGGTTAAATCGGGAAATACTAGACACCGCGCCTGCAAAGTTGCTGGCCATGATTCACTACAAAGTCGAAGAAACTGGTGGTGAGTTTGTCGAAATACCCACTCGAAAAGCAAAGCCGAGTCAGCGCTGCCCTGCCTGCTGGGAGGTCGTCAAAAAGACGCTCAGCGAACGGACGCATCAGTGCGGTTGCGGCTGTACCATGCCGCGAGACGCGGCAAGCGGGCTTGTTGCTATCAAGTGGGCTTTAGGTTTGGGCGGAAACTCGCCCAATGCAGGTCACTCTGCAAAACCGATTCTAAGCGTGGCTTAGTGGCGGTAGTTTATCAAAAAATAAGAGACGACATTCGAGATTCTGGACTGAGCATCATTGCGGTTGGGCCGTCTGATGAGCACCCGCCGTTCTCCTACTCAGTCGGCCTTTCAGGCCCGTTCAAGGCTGAGGTGCTGCTGGAAGGTATCCCTCAAGACCTCTCCATGTATCTGATCAACACGATTGCCAAGGCTGCCAAGAATGCGGGCATTGGTTTGGAGCCGGGAATCTATCTTGGCCTGATCCAGGGCCAGATGCCTGTGGCGCTGATTGAGGCAGATCCGGCGTGGCGGGATAAACGCTCGATTATGGTGAATAACATTCTGGGGCACGATTACAGGTTGTTGCAGATGCTCTTACCTGACAAGAACGGCTGCTTTCCGTGGGAGGAGGGCTATGACGTTTCTATGGGTAAACAGACGGTACGACGCGCAGACGGCAACACGACGACATTTGTTGACGCGTGCAAAACTCTTCCGGTGATCGACCTGCACAAAGCGCTGGGCCAACTAAAACACTGACCAACCGCCTGCCTTGGAACGCCGGGGTGGGCTATTTCCTTTCAAAAATATTGCAGTGCGTTTATTATACATTACATAGAGATCATAAAGGGGATTCCGGTGGACGGACGAGTCGATTTTGTTGAGGTTCTACACCAGCCATGACGGTGGAAAGGGTCGTTGGTCGCGAGTTACGTTTGCGTTCATCAAAAGGGATTGGGAAATGGCTTTGGACATCTTTAGTTCTTACTTTATCGGGACTGCGACTGCCTTTTTTGGAGTTGTTCTGGCGGTCATCGGATTTCATTCAATTACAGGGGTGGCAGGATTTCTAACAGAGACTGGTCTTCAAAGCAGTGTGCCGTGGTTCCAGTCGGCTTATGTCTCCGGGGTGACGTTCCTGGTTGCCGGGATCAGCGCGCACACAGTCCATGACTTTGCCGCAAGGAAGGGGCTTGCCTGGAGCTGGCCTTTGGTTGCAACTTCCATTGTTTGCGCGATCACCTGGTCGGCGTACGGGGCGTTAATAACGAATGACAGCTTGCTGGTATTAACTGGGACTCTGGTGGTCACCGCATTCCTTCGGTTGCGTGATCGGAAGATACAAAAGATGGTTGCGCCTGGTTCGACTGGTGCACATCTGTTGCAAACTCATTGGGGGCGGCCATGAACAAGGAATTCCTGAAAGACTTTGGTGTTACCTGTCTGACAGGCTTTGGGGGTGCCTTCGTCACGTCCTTTGTGCTGGCCTGCGTTTACCTGTTGCTCAGTAGTGTAGGCAACGTCGTTTACGGGGCGGACATTGAAAGTCAGGTGCCGTGGTTCCGGGAGGCTGCCCTGTGGATCATGAGCATAATCGTCAGTGTGGTTAGTTGTTTCATGGTCAACGATTTCGCGAACGACAAACGGCTGGTGCTGGGATGGCCATTTGTTGCCACAGGCGTATGGGTCGCAGTCTCTGGGGGTGCGGAAGCGGAGCTGGTCAATAACCTCGTTTCTTTCGCTGTAATGTTGCCCGCCTCTATCTACCTGTACCAGAAGGCGCGGTCCTCAGGTGCAACCCAGGCTGGCGCATGTTAAATCCAATGCTGCTGTGTTCATGGGTTTCGCGGGACAATGGTGGGCGGTTGCATTGCCCACGAGGTCAGCGGTGACCCGTCATTGGAATTGGCCGGGGCTGGCGCGGCCTGGCGGGGGATACGCTATTACCCTCGCCCTTCTGTCCCTGACCGCATTAAGAGGACCTTCGGTGAGAAAGTGGCATCTTGAGCTTGATTAGTTCCGGCGTTGTGGTCGCAAAGGCCAGGGAAGAGCTCGGGGCACTAGAGGCCCTGGGCTTCCTGCCGGATGACTATTCGGGCCCCTGCGGCGTTTTCGAGGGGGAGCGAATCATTGCAGTCGTGTCTCAGGAGCGCATTGCGGTCAGGATAGCGGGTTATGCCATATCTCCAGGTGGCGGCTATACCGGCGTCTCAATCCGCACATGCAATCAGCCGGTTACTCACGCCACTTTTGAGGATTGGATAGCCTCACCGGAGACCAAACAACAATGAACAGGAAACGTACTTATGAATAAAACAGAACAACTCCTTATTCGCGCATGTAAAACTCAAGATCCTCACAAGCGGGTTCTGAATGTTTACCGCAGGCGTTATTTCACGACTGACTCCGGTACCGCAGATTTCTATCTGGTCCAGATACTGGGTCAAATCGCTGAAAAATACCTCGCACTGAACATCTTAGGGCTCCTGAGTGATCTGGACGAAAGGAACCGGTGGAAATATGGCGTCGAGGCCGAGGACAGCTACCACACGGCCTGCGTGAAACTGCTGATAAGCCGGATCCGTTTAACGGAGAAAGATGCTTTCCCCGGGTTAACGCCCCCTCTCCGGTTTCGTCTACCAATAGCCGCTTAACACTTTTGCGAGGCGATATCGGGTGCAGGGAGATATAGGCGCCCGATCGTCATGTTCACGCGTTGTTTGGGGCCTAAATGCCCTGGCAGCACTTCAGTCTTTGTTCTTCGCCGCCCTTCCCTCGCCCTGTCTACTGTCGGCCACTTTACAGGCCTCGCCTCCAAAACCCTCACGAAAGACGGTTTGCGCCACAACCCCTAAATACCGAGAACAGCTCTTTTTCAGCAACAACTGTATTTAGGTCTCTCCACGACTGTAGTCATCAACCACTTGGGCGAACTGATTTTTGGCCTCAGTAGATTGGAGCCAGTGCCAGTCAATGTGACTACCGGTATCGAATTCCTGCTTGTTAATTCTGATCGCGTTCAGATACGAGCCAACGGCTATGGCGCCGGCGGCCCAACCAAAATAGGGGATCGGCTCTTTGAGTACGGTGAAATTCACCACGATTGAGACGAAAGGCGCAATAAGCCCCCACCAAAGATTGTTTTTGCGCAATCGCTCCTGTTTCTGCAAAAAGCGGGACTCTACGTGATCGGTACCAAGCGCTATGCGGTGGCGTTCCGCGAACTCTTCAATCCCGGCGTCAACCTCCGCTTTCGACTGAACGGGTTTTGGTTTGAACACGATCGCCGGATAGCCAACCACCATAAAGTGGTGTTGGACGATGTTGTCGGACGATTTAATGCTCGCCCTGCGAACGGCAAAGTGGTGTGCGGCGTTAAAGCCCCGGGTGCTCAATTCTTCCTTGAAGGCCTGCTCCGCTTCTTCTTTGGACAGGCGGATAGCCGACAACTGGCGGTCGCGAATGTATCGCGACTGATACCCTTGGATAGCGCCTTGAAACAGGATGGGCCGCTGGGGGAATTCGTACTTGTATAGCTCTTTAGATCCGCTCATGAGTCACCGGGTTATGGGTCGACGAGCGAATATTCTTTCAGAATGAAAACGGCCCTTCAATGAAGGTAATTGTCTTATCACAAGGTTTTGCAGAGCAACCTGCGTGGGGGCGAGTTTACGCCCAAACCTAAAGCCCACTTGCCGCGTCACGCGGCACGGTGCAGCCGCAATCGCACTGATGCGTCTGTTCGCTGAGTGTCTTTTGACGGCCTCCCAACAGGCAGGGCAGCGTTGACTCGGCTTTGCTTTTCGAGTGGGTATTTGGACAAACTTACCACCAGTTTCTTCGACTTAGCCCTCACCAAACTTCGCATGGAAAGGGAATACAGCGCTAATGTTGTTCAAAACGGGCCGCCGCTAGACCTGAGATAGTGGAAGCTCAGCCAGAGGGGAGGCCTCAAAGCATGAAATCCAGCTACACCATTCCTGATTATATCCAGAACAATTTCACCCCTGTTAATGATCCTGGTACCTGCCGGGCGGTCGAAGAACTGGCGAAAGACCCGATCCTGTTCCGCGCTCAGAGTGGCGGCGGGCGTTGTTTGGCGCTTTTTAGGATACCAACAAAAGATAGCCCGCTTCTCCATCTGACTTGGACCTCAACTGATGAGCCCTTAGCAGATGGATGGATTGTGTTTTACAGGTTCAACGCGGTTCTGACGCCGGCGCAGAACGCCATGCTGATGCGGTGCGCTTTGCATGCCTGCCCGATTTTACTAAAAGGCAAGTTTGTAGACGCTGAAGTTATCCAGGCGGCCTGATACCAACTTTTACATCTTAGGAGCGCAACAATGTCTGATCTGCAAAAGCTGGTGGAAGACCACGGATACGACGACGCAATGGCCTTTCTCGAAACCGAATGCTCGGACTGCGTAGTCCCTGCCATTTGTACGACCTGCAAGGTAACCTGCGATGGCGAGCCCGATCTCGACAAGGGCTGGTGCGAAGGGTGCAGACACGCAACCGTAAAATCCGCGCTTGTGCTGGCGGGCGTGATCTAAGTACTCCATGACAGACACAGACCAAACATTCAGCCAGGCGCTAACGGCCGTTCTTGATACCGAGACGGCCTATCAATGGTTGCCAGAAGGAACGTGGATGGAGGGCGGATGCGCACTACTGGCTCTCGCCTTGCACCAATGTTTCGGGGGTACGTTGGTCACGATAGGCCGCCCAACGCCTCTTGGCGTCGTTGATCATGTCGTCCTTGAGCTAACCACGACTGGGCAGACCCTATATCTCGACTATGACGGGCTGCAAACCCGGGACGAAATGACTGCCAAAGTTGCATTCGAATGGCGCATGGCAAGCGTTTCCTGGGGCTGCTTTGATCCTCACGCGCTAAACACGGCAGGCGTTGAGTGGGACGAGGGCAACGTCGAACAACTAGCGACGTTCCTGACAGTATCCCTCGCATCAACTCACGCTTTGGCCAACGTTTTATCGGCTTAAGATCAGGTGGCTTACATCAATCTCATGCCCGAGAGCCGATTTACTGATAGGCAACCGGGGTAGATTCTGATCGGGCGGCATTCATTCTGATGGCGAATAAGGCGCCACCAAGGTGGTTGTTCTCAGCCAATAGCAGCGATCCCGTTTCCTCGGCCATTATAGAGGCCACATAAAGCCCGAGGCCGCTTCCCTCACCCACATCCTTTCCCGTGTAGTATGCGTCAAACAAGGGTTCATCCTGGCTGATCCCGGGCCCGTTATCGGAGACGAACAGATCGAATTTAGAAATGCCGTTCAGCGAGTGTTGTTTAATGCCAATATCGATAACCGGGGTGGCGCTGTTACGGAGAGCATCTTTGGCGTTAAGCAAAAATGTTACAAGAATTTGAGTCACGTATAGCGAATTGCATTCAATCTGATCTACTTCGAAAGAACGGTTTATTTTAATTCTCGTATCTTTTATTCCGACCACGTCCAGGGCTCGATCGAAAAGCGACGCGACCAATACAGACTCCTTCACGCTTCCGCCTTTCGGATGGCTGTAGTTTTTCAAAGCCTGAATCTGGCTCGCAACTGACCTAAGCGAATCCATACCGTTCTTGAAATGCTTCGCGACTTTTGCATCGCCGGAATACTTTTCCGACAACGCCGAAAACGTGTTTAATGAGCTGCTCAAGGGGTTTCCAATATTATGCAACAGACCATCGGTCAGGATAGAGATGGTCCTTAATTTTTCGCTCTGTAAAAGCTGGGTCTGGGTAATCTTGAGCTTCGCAATGATCTTCTCAAGCCTCAAGGTCAGTTGGCTGACCGTCATATGCGACCGAACTCTTTGCTCCAGCTCAACCGATGAAAAGGGCTTGTTTATTACGTCTCTTGCACCCTCGTCGATAGCTGCCCGCAGTAATGGCTTGCTTTCGTAATTTAAGAGCGCTGAGCTGACAATGATCTGGGTAGCGTTTGAACTATTGTTGGCACAAATCCTCCTGATCGTCTCAATGCCATCCATGCCCGGCAACATCACATCCATAATCACGACGTTGGGCTTGATTTCTTCTACTGCCCTGAGAGCCTCCTGCCCACTAATGGCGTGAACGCAATTCCAGCGAGATAGAATCAGAGCAATCGAATCATGGATCGACACCTCATCGTCAACGATCAGAACCACGCCGTCGTTATCCGTGTCGCGGCTCATCCGTTCGCGTGATACTTCATACGAGTAGTGACCAAGTGAATGCTTTGTCGCGGCTGCCTGAGCGACGATGCTACTAGATGATCTGCTCTCCATTTGATCCGGGTTAATGTCGCTATTGTCGACGACCGGAAACGTGAGAGTAATGGTGGTTCCAACTCCCGGGATACTATCCGCGCCGATCGATCCACCCAGGCCGTCAATGGTGGTCTTGCTCAAGTACATCCCTAACCCAAAGCCCCCAAAATGCCGGGACATTGTTTTCGAACCGCCCTGTCTAAACGGCTCGAAAAGTATGCCCAGTTGTTTTTCTGTCATGCCGGAGCCATTGTCGGAAATGGCCACCTTTAGGTGGGAGCCATTGACAAACTCGGGTTTGATGATTATTCGGCCACCAGTTTCAGTAAATTTGACCGCGTTATTGATCACGTTGTTCAAAATTAACGTTAGATCATCGATGGTACCTGGCACCCATATTCTCTCTTCAAGAGGACTGAATACCAGGTCAATACCAGTGATTTGACACGCAGGCTGTACGTCCAACAGAACAGAATCGAGGGCTGAATTAAAAGAGCAGCAGGCCTTGGGGTCTTCATCGCTTTCAACAGAGCCCATGCCTTCGAGTCTGGTAACCTCTGATAACTTTCGCAGCTCGTTGAGCAATCGGTTTGTTTGCTGTTCAATTCCAACCTGAATTTTCGCGAAGTCCGGATCGGTTGATGCGGCAGGTGACTTCATCAAGTGCTCGGAGAATGTCAGCAAATACTGAACCGGTGTCTTAATCTCGTGCGAGGCCATTGCAACGAATCTCATTAGATCCTCTCGGGACCGCTTTGCATTAGCCTTTTCCAGCAATCGAGAAAATGATTCGCTTGTAATTAAAACGGCGCCTATCGTACAAAGCAGAGTTGCTACAGCAATAAAGAAAATACCAACCGGGAACAATGTGTTTCCCGTTATTATATCCGCCAGCGAAGCCTGCGCATCTGCCGGCATATCAACTGCGAAGCCCCACAGATTGTTGGCATGTGCCCATGCAGCGAATACATACTGGCCCAACATATAAATCCCATAGGTGGCGGATTCGATGGGCGACACTCGCATGACAAAAGCCATACCCATCAAAACAAGCATGAACCCGCCAAAATATGGGCTATCACCACCCTTCAGATTCCACACCATCAGCGTGACGATCCAACTGATTGCCGATGCGAGCAAAAAAACCGTTAGGGGAAGGTACTGCCAACGCCTGGGGTTCCCTTCACCTTGAACGATCCAAAGGCCAGCCAGAACAATCAGCGCAGGAATTCTTATTGCTGCAAAGGTCGCGGCTTGCTCTGGGTAGTAGAAAAAATCAGGAAGGAAGCCGAAGCTGACTACGATCAGGGCGACGACGCAGCCGAAGCGATTCGCTTCAAGTCTGGTTTCGCACAACTCGTTCATCGCCTCATCATGCGAGTCAGAGTCATCCTTTGGAAGGCCCATGGAAATCAGACGACGGTAGAATGTCTCCGAGTTACCCTCATTGGACGGATGGTTCATAACGTCCGCAACCACTCATCGACCCATTGACTAAACAGGTCCGGCGACTCGTACATGTAAAGGTGACCCGTCTTCGGCAACACCTTGGTGACTAGCCGCCTGGCGTTTACCAGGCGGTCCTCATAAACGCCGACGTACGATGGGTCCATATAAGGATCGCACGCTGAGAACATGACCAAGGTTGGCACCGTAATCGCGTCAAGCTCACCAGTGATATCGATATCGTATAGATCCCTCAGCCAGGCGCCAGTGTTTTTTGCCACCATTTTCTTATTGTGTGGGAAGTAATGTGCAACCCAGTCATCAAACCCGGGGTACGAGAACATGGCGTTCTTGTCGTAAGCAATATCCGACAATAGAAACCTGTGAACAGAAAGGCTAAAGCCGTTCGCTTTAACGATGACCCTGTAGAGAAAACGGCCGACCGCCCCGCCCCGACGATTCAAGGACTGGAAAAGCTTGTATATCCCGGCGCTCTCTCTTCCGTGCGGTGGTGATGACAGGATGCCAAGAGCCTCTAACCGATCACCTTTTCCGATCGCATAGACAACAGACGCCAGCGCACCGGTTGAGTGTCCAAGCAGAACGAACTTTCCCTCAATTCCGAGCTCTGATGCCTGGTCATCGATCATGTCAATAATAAAGGACTCGTCTATAGGCCCTTTAAAGCTGGGGGGAAATTCCGAAGGATAATGACCTGTCAGGCTAATGCAATGCACGTCGCCGAACTTCTGGAACAGCGCAACCTGGTCTTTCCACCAGAATCTCGGGTCCATCAGCAACCCGTGTATTAAAACAAAGGTTTTCTTGTTCGATTGATCAGAGCCAGTGTAGGGATAGCTGATTGTGTAATATTTGAATCCGCGCTTTTCAAAGTGCTTTTCTGAGGCATTATTAACAGTCATTGTTTTCATATTCCCGCAAACAGGTTTCTATCATTTTTCGCACCCGTGTCATTGCATCAGGAGCGGGGTCAACCTTATCTATAGATCCATCCACGTTTAACCCATCTGCGCCACTAGAATTAGTATAAAACGTGGGGTTAGCCGTATGAATTATTATTCTTTTTTCCGGATATTGCCGCCTGATAATTTTTGATAACTCAATGCCATCCATTTTGGGCATTTTAATATCAGTTACCACAACACCCACTGTGTTGCCTGACTTCAATAACTTTAACGCTGCATCGGCCCCGTCTGCGGTAATGATGTCCAGATAGTCCTCATGAGCTAGAATAAAGGCGTACCTTACCTGCTCTTCGTCGTCCACAAGAAGTACTTTAGCACTCATAACATTCCCCGGTGATTGCTCACTAGATACTCGAGTTAGAACGCAACAATGGAACCCTTACAGACAATCACCCGTGCTATTATTTGGCGATCACATTCCACATCACTTGTTTACTTCGACAGCGCCTGAAAGGTTCGAACACACGCTTCAAAGCCGGCACTCAAGGTGCAATATATCGGCACTCTCTCTCCCCGTTTAGCGTCCCGCATCCGCAAGCGATCATCCAACCAATCAACTTAGTTTAGTCTTATAAGTACGACCCTTAAGCTGGCGAAAACCAAGTGAGCATACAGTTGAATTTGGTTTCGCAAAATCATGACACAATTGACCGGCCCAGATTTATCAAATGAAGCGTTGGGTGATTCGCTTACGGTCGCGCAGGTGACTGGCCTGTCAGTAGTAAGCTCGATACCACAGAGCTTTTGGTTTTCTAAGGAGTAGAATATCACCGTACTGGTGCGCGTGCTCACGCAAGTGCTATGAAAGTTAGTCTCAAAGTTCGAATCTGTGACCTTCGTCTTAGTCAGACAGATTTCCCATTCCCGATTCGTATTCCGCACCTGTTCGCGGTCAGTGAACAGGGATACCGCGATCTGCTCATGGTTTTTCAGGACTAAGGGTTGTCTTCGCGGGGTGCCATTTACAGCGGTGCTCCAGTCAGGATCTACCTGGTAGCTTTGGAGCACGTAAGGCGCCATGGACTGGCGGCAGCCCACAATTAGAGCGTCCCCGACCAACCCATAGTCCGCTCGAACCAGATCTTGCTCTCCCTCGCTCAAGGCCGGATTTGGAACCATCTCGATGTTAATCAATGTGTGCCAGGCGATGTCCCTGTCACCGGATATACCTGGGACATCACTGGTTTCCTCGTAGCGCTCAAACCGACCAAGGTGGAAGTCCCGGTAGCTCTCAGTGCTCGCATCAAAGGCCCGGCAATGCCAGCGCAACCCGGAGTAGGCCAAAGCGTGGGGGTGAATACACCGGTCCTTGCCCTGGGGGTGGTTCCATGACCGATACCGGATAGCGTACACCAAGGCGCGGAACAGGTGCGGTTTTGGCTCAATGTGTGGCCGTGGGCCGGCATCAAGCCAGCCGGGCATCCGGTGGTCGCCAGAACCGTCCTGATGGAGTCGCCGGGTAAAGTCGACGTACTCCATGATTTGACCAGCGGTATACACGGGTGCGAACCCCGGGGCCGGCCGGTAGGTTTTATCGAGAGAGTCGTAAACCACCTGCTTGCCATGCTCAGCCCGGTACGCCTGTATGTCCTTGGTGACATTCTCGCGGCGGACGTTGAACAACACGCTCAGATCAGACGCATTGCAGGCTCCCTCCCACCACATCATGATTTCAAAGGCTCGGTACCGGTCGTGCCGGGCGAATTCACGGAAGTCTGTTTTAGTCGCCACCTGTGGCCTCCTCACGGAGCTCTACCCACTGGTGATTAACCTGGTGTGCTATCAACCGCTCTTGCGTAAACCCGGCCCTGCGCTGATCAAGCAGGGCGACCCACGTAGCCAGGAAGTCTGGCGAGGCAGATCTTGTGCGAATGCTCTCCCAGCCAATGTGCTGGGTTCGAAAATCTTCAGGACTACCCTGCAGATCAGGATAGGCTACACCCAGTACTGGCTGAGCGATCGAAAGCCTCTGAATGCCTTTGCATCATTCACGCTTGCCCAATTCTTTCCTCAACTCTCCAGGAAGCGAAAGGATAATAAACTGGTTCATGTCCGCACCTTCACGATCTCCAGATCGAAGAAAGCGCAAGGCTGTGATAAATCGTCGTAACCGTTAAATCCAATCCGAAACCCATTGTATTGCCGACCCTGCCTTTTAATCCTATAATTAACGCACGCAAACCTTTGATAGAGGGCGACACAATGCCTCCTGAAGAAAAGGAACTGATCCGAGTTCCTCGTGAAGACATGGAATTGCTCGACGAGGCTGGTTTCAACCGTGATGCACTCACGGAATTGATCCACGACTTCGCGGTAAATATTGGACAGCGAAAGCCGAAATCAACTGGTCTGTCGGAGTCAGAGGTCCAGATTCTTCGTGATGGGGGCGCAAAAGGCCTGTCGGGTCAGGACTCTTTCAATCTCTCTGCGATCGAATTGCTTTCTGTTTTCCAGTTGCAAAGAGATTTCAAAAACCTCTGCATCGCATCCATCACCGCTAAAGATGTTGCAAAGCAGCTGTCAATTTCCCCGTCTCGCGTCCGCCAGCTTTCATCACCTGCAAATCTTGGCTTGTCCAAGTTTCAGGGTGATTCAGGAGAGCGTCTATATCCGACGTGGCAGTTTGATGGCAACAAGATAATCCCCCATCTCCGGGCCCTTCTTCAGGAACTACCAGCTAACATCCACCCGCTGGCATTGGGGCGTTTTATCGCTTCAAAAACCCCGGATCTTGAAGCCAGGGAACTCGACACTGATCTTTCACCGCTTGAGTGGTTGGTTGCCGGGTACCCCCCAGAAGATGTGTTAGCGTTGGCGAGGGATTTATAGGCATGGCGAAATTCCCTGAGCCACCGGGAGTAACAAAGCTCAAAGAATTCACCCCCATCTTTAAAACTCTGTCAGCTGGCGTCCGAGTTTATCGAATATTCCGATCCTCTGGCACCTACCCGGTTTGCTGGAACACCTTCCGGTATTTTGGGCCAACCTCAGCACGGTTTGACCACCACTTGGCGGATCCGCAAGGCAATCCTCAGGTCGACAAGCGAGGCATCATGTACGGTGCGGTCGGCGATGAAGCCGTGCCAACGTGTCTTGCGGAGGCGTATCAAAGTGCTCGAACAATCGACCGCAAATTGGCTGACCCGGTACTGTGCGCGTTCACGCTCACAGAAAGGCTTTTTCTGCTCGACTTGACGGGGCCGTTCGCTACCCAGATTGGCGCTTCCATGGCGATCAATACAGGCACACGAAAACGATCGCGGCGGTGGGCCCAACAACTGTTCGATGCATTCCCGGGCGCGCATGGGATTTACTACCCGTCATCCATGCATGGCAACAACTCAGCGATTGCGCTGTTTGAGCGGGCAGGCCATGCTCTACCTGATGCCGCCATCATGCATCGCCAGTTGGATGACCCGGAACTGTTGAGCGCAATCCAAGGTACAGCATGGACGATTGGCTACACCGTCGTCTAATGTGAAAATACAGGCGTCCCTTTTGGGGCGCTAGAGTGGTCGCAGTAGGAATGCCGGTCACCCGGCACCCCCTGCACAGATCCGTACGTGCGCTACTAACGCATACGGCTCCTATCTAGAGTGTATACCGTCAAATCGTTTGTTTGGCCAAGGATGCACAACTCTGGGTTGTGGCAGCGCGTCTCGCAAGAACTGACCGAAGCGCGCCCACACGAGACGGTAGCGCTGGCTGCGGCGCCGTAACGCCTTCATCCAGAGCTTTCCAAGTTCCGTGTGAAAGCGGCTCACCCTGATGACGTTGCCTGGAACGGCAAAGTAGTTTAGGTGACCCCGCATCACTGCAGCCAACCAGCGTTTCTGCTCGCCAACCGGCCGATGCCTGTTTCGGTATAACACCTAAGCATTTAATGGTCGTGCGCAGCATGACCATTAAATGTCTGTTGGACTAAGCCGCCAACTCCGCAGCTATCAAACGATGCTTAAGGATAAAGTAATTTGAAGGCCGGACCGGAACGGTACATCTGGGGCCAGGTACGAAGCAATGTCGGCAGGTTTTGGTCTCATTCGATCCTTCATGAGGCGGTTCCTTGTGGTGATTCCCCTCAGATTAGCCCTCAGGTACCCGTTTTTCCAGCGTTCGCCCGCAGAAACGCCCAGTTCCTCTAGAACTGCTGTTTTTCACGCATCCAACCAGGTGGGGATGGGTTAGCCCGTTGGTATCAACGCTGGTTTAAATCGTGGGATCTGACGAATCATGCGAACCAGACCGTTGTCACAGAGGAGGCAGGGCCAGCACCGCTGAGACACCGGGCTCTCCAGTGTCGCTTCTGGTTTGGGCGGCTGCGCTAAGCAGTGCCGGATAACCGCCAGTTTTCGTCGCCGGGTTCGGTTGCTCAGGTAACCAAAATGACGAATGCGCATGAAGCCTTTGGGCAGAATGTGCATCAGGAACCGCCGCACGAACTCCTGTCCCTCCAGCCATTGGGTCTTAACTCGGGAACCATCGCGGTAATCCTTATAGCGGAAGGCGATCCGGTCATCCTCCATCGTCAACAAACGCCCATTACTGATGGCGATTCGGTGAGTGTAGCGAGCCAGATAATCCACCACGCTATCGGCCTGGTTTAGGCAGTGTCGGGTGTAGACAACCCACTCCTGTTGCATCAAGCCGTTGAGCACGCCATCAACCTCACCGCTGTTGGTAACCCGGTGCAGTTCACCAGCGTTTGAGGAGGCTCTCAGCAACGACACCATGCGCCCTCGAAAACGCCGGGATAGGGCCCGTACCGGGAACAGGTATTGGTTTTTGGCTTTGTGCCAGTCTCCGGTGCCGGTCAACACCCCGCCAGGGATCAGGCAGTGCACGTGAACATGACGGCTCAGGTTCTGCCCCCAGGTGTGGAGCACCGCTGTCATGCCCAGCTCGCCGCCAAGGTGCCGGGTGTTGCGCCCAAACTGGTTAAGCGTGTCCCACACTGCGGCGAACAGACAGCGATAGACTACGTCGGGATGGATCTGAACCCAGCCGTTCAAGGTGTGAGGTAGCGTAAACACCAGATGAAAATAAGGCACCGGCAACAACAGGGATCGCTGGCGTGTACTCCACTGCTGACTCGCCCGGCCCTGACATTGCGGACAATGCCGATCCCGGCAACCGTAATAACAGATGGAGCGGGCCTGGCAATGATCACAACGCATTTCCATACCGCCCATTTGTGCGGTTCGGCAGCCCGTTAAACGACCGCAGACCTTTCGACTGTGGCTATCCAGTGTCTGACCCGGCAGAAACCGCGCCAGTATGTTTTGAACGCTCAGTGTGCCCGCCATCACTCACCTCCGAGACTTGCGATCAGGTCAACGGGGCCCCCGTTTTGAGGTGTCACTCCGGGCAACCAGTGCAGATATCGTTGAGTGCTGCGCAAGTCGCTATGCCCCAAGAGCCGTTGCAGCTCATGAATGGGTAAGCCCCGTTCCAGCTGGTGTGTGGCGTAGGCATGGCGCAAGGCGTGAATACCACCGCATTTTTCAATGCCACTGGTTGTCTTGGCTGTGTGGTAGATCTTCTGAGGCGTGGTGATATGAAGGTGTCTGTCTGGGAGTAAGTCGCTGGGAAATAACCAGAGGTTAGGATGGCGAATCCGCCAATAGCGACGGAGCGTCTGGAGTAACTCGGGAGCCAGGGGCACCATCCGGTCTTTGGCGCCCTTGCCCTGCTCAATCCGCAACAGATGGCGTTCACCATCAATGTCTTTCACCTTCAACGCGACCGCTTCGCTGACGCGCAAACCGCATCCATAGGTGACGGATAACAGAGCTTGATGCTTGGGGTTAAGAACAGCGGCCAAAAGGCGCGCAACTTCCTGACGTGTTAGTAATTCCGGAATACGCTGAGGTCGCTTCGGCAGCACCAGAGTTACATCGAAGTGCGCCCAGTGCAGCACCTTCAAATACAGAAACCGGATGCCATGGAGGTAAACACGGCAACTGGCCGGTGACAGGGAACGCTCCTGAACCAGATAGTTGAAATAGATTTGTAAGTCCTCAACCTTCAGTTGATCAGGCGAGCGCCGATAATAACGGGCCAGCGCGGTGACGACATAAAGATAACTGTGCTGGGTTCGGGGGGAAAAACCATGTTGGCACATGGCTTGGATCATGGTCTGACGTAGTGGTGTCATGACAGTAACTCCTCTTCTGAATAGCCCAATTGGGCTAATCAAAAGTATCGGTCAAGACACCTGATCTCGCAGGAAACTTCCAGGCTTACTCGCTACCGCGAAGCGGTTTAGTTCAACTCTGGCTGATACAGAACTGATCAAATTTGTAGAGAGACCAAGCGCTGGTGGTGTATTTGTACCCCACAGCGCGTTTCTCAAGGATGCAGCCACTGATGAACTCATGCAACGAACTCTGAAAGGGAAGTTTTCTCATCATTCCATCTCCCCGGCAGAATCCAGCGCACACTGACGTAGCTGTTGGATATCCACCTTCAAGTAAACAGCCGTGGATTCCGTACTGGCATGACCAAGAATGCAAGAGATGATTGGCAGTGGTGTGTTCTCTGCCAACAGACGGCTCGCCAGTGTATGGCGCAAGGAGTGCATGCCCTTTTTCTTGTTTGGCGAAATGGGGATTCTGGCAATCCTCATGTACTTAATGATGATTTGATGCAGGCGATGTTCATCTGAGAACGGTTCCAGAGGTGCTAGATGTCGCAGAAAAACGTAAGGGGAGTCGACTTTTGGGCGTCCATTTTTCAGATACTCAATGATGGCCCAACCAATATCTGGCAGTAGTGGCAAATGAACCAAGGCCCCTGTTTTTGATGCTCGCAGTTCAATCCGGCTATCTGCCCAATTGAGATCCGTGAGTTTCAAGCGCTTGATGTCAAATGTGCGAATACCCAGGCGAGCTGCTAACAGAATGATGGCGTAGTCTCGCTTGCCAGCGGGGTTGCCCCGATCAATGGCCTGAATCAGTTTCTCGACGTTTTCTTTGGTCCAGACTGATGGGATCCTGTTTTGTTTCCGCGCCTTTACCGTTGGTACCGCATCAAGCAAGGGCTGTGCAGGCACATCCTGCAGAATTAGAAAACGCAGAAAACAGCGCAGGCCACACAGCTGTAGCTCGACGCTCTTGTAGCGATAGCCCAGTAAGGTTTTGACGTAGTCAGGAACGTGTCTAGCAACGATATCTTCAACCTGCCACACGCGTTGTGACTCAACGAAGGCAAGAAATCTATCTGTCGCTTTTCTGTAATGATTGCACGTGACACCTGAATACGCCCGTTCCTGACAATGAGTCTCGAAGCGCTTCAACCATTGCTGAAAAGGCTTGCCGTTCAGCCGTATTTTCTGCTTGAAATAACGACGTAATATACTGCCGTGTTGCTGGAAATCACCCAGCATTCTGACGATTCGTAGTTGGTTGATCAGTGACTGAGTCAATGCGCCCGTTCTTTCCAACTCTGAAAAACCGTACTTAGCGTCAAGGAAGCGCATCCCAGCTTCTTCGCTAAAACCGGATAAGCACTCGTTATCGAGGAAGCTTGCTATGTGCTTCCAGGCTCTGCGATACCCGGCAATCGAACCCTCGGTGTAATGCAATCGGTGCAGTTCATTCTCAAGACGATGAGTCAACTCATCAAATGTAAGCACGGACATGGTTACTGACTCCTGCGTTAATGGGAGTCTCCATTCTCACCACAGCAGTCAGGTTTTATGCAAAGTCAATCAGACGAGAATACAGCTACCTGCTGCTCTCCAGCGCAATACTTTGCATAACGAGTAGCTGTACATAAGGTGGCTTATGTAAAGCTTCACATAAGCCACCTTGCGGTGTCCCCTCGCCGCGTGGACTGACCACGCCGCCGTCCATCACGCCAACCTTCAGGTAACGTCGGATCAGTCGCAGTATCCGTTTATCCTGTACGTGTTTCGCCACGAGACTCATGAGAATGTCATGATTCACGCGATCGAAGAACTGCGCCAGATCGATATCGACGACCCAGCGATGGCCTTCGTTCACATGTGCCTGCATGGCGAGGACCGCCTGATGGGCACTGCGGCCCGGT
>Ga0307944_1000701_pt1 | contig 17541 bp, 10 predicted proteins | sample OrgLakmetagen179_FD_201831 | JGI IMG/M metagenome (GOLD analysis project Ga0307944, IMG submission 201831) | Saline water microbial communities from Organic Lake, Antarctica - #179 | ecosystem: Environmental > Aquatic > Non-marine Saline and Alkaline > Saline | place: Antarctica: Organic Lake... | reverse complement strand
CCTGACCTCACTGCCCATCGCTGAGGCCGATCTGGGCCTTCCGTGGAACTGGCGTATCGGTCCCGCAAGTCGGTCTGTCAGCGACGAGACCTACGTGGCGCAAGCATTCACGCCGGTGGGCGTGGGCCTGCGGCCGTTCTCCGTCGCCCATGTCGAACAGCCATGGCGCACGCCGCGCACGCCTGGCGATCTGACGATCCGCTGGACACGTCGGTCACGGGCCCTTGCGGCCGACAGCTGGGGTGCGGTTGAGGTGCCCTTGGTCGAGGAAGTCGAAGCCTACGAGGTCGAAATCCTCGATGGTGCTGCGGTCAAGCGCACGCTGACCACTCCCACGAGCAGCGCGACCTACACGGCCGCCCAGCAAACGGCGGATTGGGGTGCGCTGCTCAGCCCCGGTGACACGCTGACCATCCGCATCTTCCAGCTCTCCGCCCTGATCGGGCGGGGTGCCGCCAAAACCGCCACGCTCACGTTCTGAAGGCAAACCCATGTCCGACACCACGACCAGCCTGCTGCTGCCCTACATTCTGGCGGCACAGGCCCAGAAACATGTCACCCACAACGAGGCGCTGCGGCTTCTCGACGGGCTCGTGCAGCTCTCCATCCTCGACCGGGATTTGACCGCGCCGCCTGGCAGTCCGGCAGACGGTGACCGCTACATCGTCGCCAGCGGCGGCTCCGGCGACTGGGCGGGCTGGGACCTGAACGTCGCGCTTTGGACCGATGGCGCCTGGCTCCGCCTGCCGCCGCGCACCGGCTGGCGGGCGTGGGTCGAGGACGAAGGGCTGTTGCTGGTCTATGACAGTTCCGGTTGGGTCGGCACGACCCCGAACGCGTTGCAGAATATGGCGCTGCTCGGGCTTGGCACCACCGCGGATGCGGCCAACCCGTTCTCGGCCAAGCTGAACGCGGCACTCTGGACCGCCAAGACCGTGGCCGAAGGCGGGACCGGCGACCTGTTCTACACGATGAACAAGGAGGCTGCGGGCGACGATCTCGGCCTCACGCTGCAGACCGGCTTCGTGACAAAGGCTCTGGTCGGGCTCTTCGGATCGGACCGGTTCCGCCTCGCGGTCTCGGCCGACGGCAGCACCTTCTTCGACGGGCTGAGCGTCGACAATGGGACCGGCATCGTCGACCAACCGCATCTGCCCCGCTTCAAGTCGTACACCGACTACGACAACTATGTCGGCGTTGGGACCTGGACCAGGATTGCCCTCAACAATACTGATTATAACGATCAGGGAGCGTTCGACGCCGGGACCAACTTATTCACAGCACCCGTCGACGGCACATACCTTTTGGGCGCGACGCTGCTTTACAAGATCAACGCCAGCACAACGGCCCGGATGCGAGGGCGGCTGGTGCTGAACGGTTCGACTGAAATCCGCGGCTCCTTCGGCGAGAGTTCCGCCACCCATGTCTCGCTGGCCACCGCCATCTGGCTGCAGACCATGGTGCCGCTGAACTCTGGCGATACCGTCGAGCTGCAAGGGTATTTCCGAGCGCAGGATGGGTATTTCGCGGCCAACCACACCTCCTTCTGGGGCTGTAAGATGGGCTAAACGGCTGTGACCAGCTGCCGTTTCGCGGGCGGATGAGGAACGATCATCAAAGGAAATCACCATGACAGAACGTAACTCCTTCGCGCAGGAGGTCGGCGCGGCCTTGCGCGACCACGGCGTCACCGCCGCCATCACCGCCCTGATCGGCGGCACCATTGCGCTGTTGGCCGCTGTCTCGCGCAGGGCGTTCACCAATGACGCGATGCTGGCCCGGCTGGACCGCGAGTTGCTCGCCGAGCGTGACCGCGTGGATCGGCAGCGAGCCGAAGATCGCAAGGGCGACGCCGACCGGTTGGAGCGCATCGAGACAGATATCCGCGCCATGCACGATCTGATGTTTGAGGCCTTCCAGCGCGGCCGCACCGACTGACCGACGACCAAACCCATCACCAAACCTGTCACCCGACCCGCCCCAGAGGCGGGTTTTGCATTTCTGGAGCCCAATCATGCCGACCACGACCTATGCCCATTTCCGCGACGTGCCCGAAAGCGTCTGGCGCTGGCCCAGCTTTTCGCCCGCAGAGATCGCCTGCCGCGGCACGGGAGCGATCAAGATCAACACCGAAGCCATGGACAAGCTGCAGAGCCTGCGCAATCGGCTGGGTATGCCCCTGATCGTTCGTTCCGGCTATCGCAGCCCGGAACACAACCGCGCCGTCAGTGGCGCGAAGCGGTCGAAGCACATGGATGGCGCGGCCTTTGACATCGCCATGTCGAACCACGATCCCGTTGCATTCGAGGCGGCGGCGCGCGCGGTCGGTTTCCTCGGGTTTGGGTTCTATCCGCGCTCGGGCTTTATTCATGTCGATCTGGGCCCCACGCGGGAGTGGGGCCAGCGGTTCCCAGTCAGGGCGACCGCCTTCGCCGAGGAGGCGCCGCCAGCGCGCGAGGTGCTGGCGCAGAGTCGCACCATGAAGGGCGGCGGGGCGGCCGGTGTTGCGACGCTAGGAGCGGCAGGTGTCGAGGTCGCGCAGAATGTCCTGGCTGACACGCAGGCCGCCGTACTGCCGCTGGTGCCCTACCTCGACACACTCCGATGGGTGTTCATCGCCGTGGCGCTCGGAGGGATCGTGGTCACCATCTATGCCCGGCTTGATGATTGGAAACGGGGGAAGAGATGATCGCGACCATTTTCGGCGGGATCGCCGCCAGCCCATCGGCGCGGGCCGCACTGCGCTATGGAGCTATGGCTGTCGCCATCGTCCTGTTCCTGCTTTCGATCCGCCGTTCCGGCGAGCACGTAGGGCGGATTGCTGAACGTCTCGAAACCACGGAGAAAGCCAATGAAGTTCAACGCCGGATGCTGGAAGCGGCGGCTCGCCGTCCTCGTGATCGGGGCGAGCTGGTTGACCGGCTGCGCGATGGTGGGTTCTGACAGAGTCGTGCAGGGGCGTGTCCACCTGTCGTCGGGTACAGCGATGAGTTTCAGGCGCAGACCGCCGGGGAGTTTACCCTGCTAGCGGATGACCAGCGACCTCTGCCGCTTGGGCTCGCACGCTGCCCAAATTGCCTGCGAAAGCGGAAGATACGGACCGTTCAAACCGACCTTACGGTCAGGCCGCCATGGCAGGGAAAAAAAACTTGACTCAGTTTTGCCTCTACATGCATTCTTAAGACGATGTTAAAGTTTTTGGTCGGTCTTGTGAAAGGCGGTATTATGGCGGTGCTCCTTAGTCAGTGCGCGTCAGCCGACGTCTTATGCTTGGATCTGCCGGCAGGACAAGTTGGCTCCATCGCGGCATCAGATGAAACTCTCGTTGTCGGTTACCCAAATGATGCTTTGGTTAGGGTTTTCACATTCGAACATCCGAAGGGGCCACTTACACTAGTCGCAGAGTTGACGCTCCCCGAAGAGAGTACTCTTTCATCAATTGATGATTTTCGGTTCGGCCAATCGGTTTCCATTTCGGGTGAGGTCGTGGTCGTATCAGCTGTCGCAATGCGGAGAGAGAGCTATCCTAGCTTTGCTGAAATACCAGCAGGAACCGGATACTACGTCGTTTCCGGGCTATACAGCTTTTCCTTGGCAACAGGTGAGTTTCGACCCACCGGACAAGTGCTTTTAGAAAGTGGCCTTCAGCACTTGCCGCCCAATCTGCCGCGTCGGATCGGTTCCGCCCTCGCAAACGATGGGCAGATCGTCGTTGTGGCAGGTGAAGACCTGCCCGTCGGCGGAGCACGCGATGGTTTCGTGATCGTCGTTTCCAACGATGGCTCCGATGTGCGTTTCCTGCGAGCACCTTCCGGTCAGTCCGCCGGCTTTGCGTCGGACGTAGCAGTAGCAGAGGGACGGATTGTAATCGGCGATGGCCTCGGACCTGCGTGGGTTACCCGTGCCGGCGTTGATCCCACCTTATATCCGGTCGGCAGTGGGGCGGCAGAGACGTCGGGCGGCGAGCGGGTTGCTCTGGATGGTGTGACCCTCGTATTTTCGTCGTCAGGCATCAGCCGACCCAGCGGCACATGGACGGCGGATATCAGCGGACCGGTCCCGGGCAGCATCCAGAAAGTCTCGGACAGGGCAGGTGAGGTAGCTGTGGACGGGAATCGTATCGGAATTGTTGAGCGCATGCGTGGCGAAGGCCGTTCCGCGTATGCCGGGCATGTGGTCGACCTAACGGGGGCCGAAATGGCAACCGCCCCAATGATCCAACAGAGCAGTCATCTGCACGTTGCCGCTGGCTCGGGCCAATTGGTGTTCGTAACAACAGATCGAGACAGGTCATGTGTTTCAATGGTGGCGGCAGATTGAGTTCAAGTTATTTAGGCAGCGTTATCTGTAGTTTGTGCAGATTCATCGCAAAAAAGGGGGAATAAGATGTCTATTGTTGGAAGAGATAATCGCACGCAGGTCACCAACACGGGAGAATTCCCGTTTGAAGCGGTGTCAAATGTAACCATCAATTTCAGTGGTAGCTTCTTTGTCAGTGGTAGCTTAATTGGCGGCAGCGCCATGCTGATTGGCCCCAACCATGCGATCACGGCAGGCCACAACGCCTATGACCCGGTCAACAATTCCTCTGCTTCGTCTCTGAGGGTAACGCCGGGGCTGAACAACACCGCACCGCCCTTTGGCGCAGCGGGAAACGTCATCGACGTCACCTACTTGAAGAATTACAATACAACCGAAGCCTACGGCGATGACATTGCCATGTTCGAACTAGCCTCGTCCTTTAGCTATTCGGGGGATTTTGCGGGTCTGACAGCCTTTATAGATATCGATGATGCCGATGGCCGGTCCATTACAACGGCGGGGTACCCGATCAGCGCGACGACCTCAAACGACGGACGGCTGATGTACACGGCCTCGGGCACGGTCGTCGACACGACTTCGGACGGCCGTATGTACTATTCGTCTTCTGTCGATACCGAAGGCGGCCAGAGCGGGAGCGGCGTCTGGGAAATTATGCCGGACGATCCGCAATTACGGGTGATCGGCGTGCACGCCTACGGGACGGGTGGAGACAGCCGTTTTCTGTCCGATCTGCTTGGAAACCGCAACAGCGGTCCACTGATCGACAAGGATACCTATGATGCAATCGTTTCGAAGATGTCTTCGGACTCCGGCATTACGAACGCTGGTACGCTGCCCGAGAATGCGATCATCGGCACTGACGCCAGCCTTTTCGGCTTAGTCGGCGGCAATGACGATATCGAAGGATCTTACCGGAAGGAACGTGTGATCGCAGGCTCGGGCGATGACGGGATCCGCGGTGCCGGAGAGGACGACCGGATCGACGGCGGCGACGGGGTCGACCGCGCGATCTACGCGGGCAACTTTGAGGATTTCGACGTTACGACGGACGGAAGCGGTATCACGACTATTGTCCACACCCGCGGGCCGACGGGGGCCGATAATGAGGGCACTGACACGCTGCAGAATGTTGAGTTCGCGGTGTTCGAGAAGGAAAACGATGCCGACAATGATGTCTTCGTCGTGCCGCTGCCGTTGGAAGATGGACCCGACTTTTCCGATCAGGAACAGATCCGCGACACTCAGGGTGATCAGATTGGCACCGTAACGCTGACCACACCGGCGTGGATGTTCGACAAGGATATCGACTACAATTTCGTCATCGGGTCCGAACAAGGCGCGCAGATCAATTTCGCCTATATCATCGACGTTTCCGGCAGCATGAGCGGCAGCAATTTGACCGAGGCGAAGAACGCCTATGCGGCGCTGACCAACGCGCTTGAGGCCAACGGCGTTGCCCAGAACTCAGTATTCGCAGTGGTCCCGTTCACCTCGTCGGCTTCTTTAAATGCGCCGCTCGACTCGCAGGGCGCGATCAGCGCTATCCAGGCTCTAAATGCAAGGGGCGGTACGTCCTTCGGCCCAGCCTTGGCGCAGGCCGAAGCGTTCTTCAGCTCGCGCGGCGGAAATACTAACATAGCCTATTTCCTTTCGGATGGGCAGGGAAGCGGTGCCAGTCCTTCTCTGCAGACGCTTGATGATGGGCGCACTGTCGAGGTCCGCGCCTTCGGCATCGGCAACGCGGATATCGCCGCGCTGAACATCATCGACAGCGATAATGCCGTGCAGTTGTCGAATCCCAGCCAACTGATCACGCAATTCGGCACGTCAGTGGTGGACTTCAACACCATTGACAGGATCGAAGTGCGTCTGGACGGTGTGCTGGTAGACACGGTGGCACCTGGGCAACTGACGCAGGACACGCTGGGGCTGTCCTATGACGGGTCGATCAGCGGGCTCGACGTCTCCAAGACCGCGGCCAACCAGATCGAGGTAGAGGTCTTCTTCAACGACAGCACCCCTTCTGCGACGGTCGATACTGTAGTGACCACGGGCCAGACCGAGATCGTCACGCCGACGGAGCAGGGCACAAAGCAGGTCACGCTTGCGGTCGCACAGGCGGATCACGTGGGGGATGCCGAAAGCGCGCGCATCATCGGAAACAATCTTGCCAACACCATCTCTACCGGCGGCGGGTCGGACGAGGTCTTTGCCGGGGGCGGCAACGACCGTATCGAATTGCACCCAGATGGCGGGCTCGTCGACGGCGGTTCGGGGATCGACACTGCGGTGTTCTCTCGGACCCTTGCCGAGGTCGGGACCATTTCCAAGACCGGGAACGTCGTCAATATCGGCTCTAGTGTCACACTGCTGGATGTTGAGTTCGCTGAGTTTACGGACACCCGGATTGAACTGGCGACGCTGGCCGTCTCGCCCGAGATCGGTCTGCCCAATTCGGCGGTCGAGATCATCGAGGGATCGGACCAGACAAACGGAACCGCGACCGTAGCCGTGACGCTGTCGCAGGCGGCGACCGTCGACACGGTAATTGACTTCGAAAGCGTTGGGGGATCGGCGACGCCGGGGCAGGACTATGATGCCCTTTCCGGCACGCTGACCATCGCGGCCGGTGACACCAGCGGTCAGATCGACCTGACGATCCGCGGCGACGACATGATTGAGCGGAACGAGACCGTCGATTTGCGCTTGACCGCCTTATCAGGCGGCACATTCATTGGCGGCCTGACCGAAGCGTTCACGACGGTCAATATCGTCGAGGACGACTCCAGCTACACGATGTCCTTCATCGAGACCCAACGCCAGATAGTCGAGGGCATCGGCGGCGCCATTCTGCGGATCGCGGTGGACCGCTTCGGCGATACACGCGGCGCCGAGACCGTCGACTGGGCCGTGATCGGGTCGGGCAGCAATGCGGCCAGCGTCGACGATTTCGTCAGCGGCTCGTTCCCGGGCGGCACGCTGACCTTCGCAGATGGTCAGACCCAAGCCACAATCGAGGTGGCGCTGGCCAACGACAGCGCAATTGAGCCCGAAGAGACGTTCGAGATCCAATTGTCATCAGCGTCCGACTCGTCTGCGCTTCTGGGGCCTGACCTGAGCATCGCCATCTTGGATGATGACAGCCTTGCTAGGACGATCTCCGGCACCTCGGCGTCGGAGATTCTGACCGGGAATATCGTCGACAACGAACTGATCGGCAATGGTGGGTCCGATCTGTTCCGCGGCTACGCGGGCGCCGACACCTATGTCCTGGGCGAAGGGAGTTCGGTGATCGAAGGCACCGTTTTGGAATTACTGGGCGACACTGTTCGCGGCTTTGGCGCCGACGACCTGATCCGGTTCACTGGGTCGAGCCTTGCCAAGGACGATTTCCAGTTCAGCGAGGGCTCGGCCATCATCCAACTGGCCGGGGCGGGCACGACGTCGGCCGATCCCGCGCTACGGTTGGAGGGAGACTTCTCATCCGGCAGTTTCTTCGCGCTAAGTGACGCGGACGGGGCTTCCACTCACATGTTCTTCGCGGAATTCCTACCGGACAGCGAATTCATAGAGGGCCGGAGTCTTTCCGAGGACGAGGTCAACGGCGGACCGAGGTCCGAAGCTTTGACCGGGGACGGGACGCGGGAGTTCAACCTCTTCCTTCGCGACCTTGGTTTTGCCGGTTTCAACAATTCCCTTGGGGTCTATGAAATAGACCCGAGCGGTCAGATCGTTGATACCCGTCTACTGTTTGCTAATACTAAGAATGGCGAGGGCACAAGCACTACTATTACAGGGGTGGATCAGGGACACAGCCTCGGCTTCTTTATCGTTCAGGACGGAGCACGTGCGGGCATTACCGACGGAGACACGTTCCAGTTCGTCGACGCGAGCGATGGCGGAGCCGCACAGGTCACCGACGGGGCCAACATCGACCTACTGATCAATGGAATCGTCAGCGACGTCATCGTCTTCCATTCGGCGGATGCAAGCATGAACTTGGACGGTCTCGAACACGTTCGCTTTGGGGCCCAAGAAACGCGCGAAGCTCTGATCGTCGGGTTCGAGGACCTGCTGAACGGAGGCGACCGGGACTTTGAGGATGTCGTATTCGAACTTGCGTGGATCTAGGGCGATGACCGGTGCAAGGCGTTTGGAGCATCTTGTCAGAAGAACTCGGCTTGAGGCGGGTCAGCGATCTGGGCTACCCTGCCCTCATGTAAAAACGGATTCCCTTCAAATACTTCAATGCGTCGCCCGAGATAATCCGCCTGGCGGCGATCCTGTATATCCGGTTCCCGCGCTCGCCGCGGAGCGTCGAGGATCTGTTTCACGAAGCGCGATGTTGATATCATCTACGAGACCGTCGGGCTCTGGTGGCTGCGTTTCGGGCGGGCGTGTCCGACCGAGATCCGAAAGCGGGCGATCGAGGGAGTTGCATGTCGAGGACGCGCCGGCGGACCGGTCCGTTCTGCTCGGAAGAAGATGTCGCTATCGCAGCACGCGTTTCGCTGCCAGTCGCATTTGGACCGGTTGACTACTCGAACCATCACTAACGTCATTGATAACAAGGACTTACGGGGTAGAGAGGGTTGGCTACCAGACCCTTTCCCTCCGCCACTCGCCCTAACGAAAGCGTTCTCCCGATCCGGCTGCGGCCGGATTTTTCCGTTGTTTTCGGGGGTTATGCGGGTGGGGCTGTCAACCGGCATCCGCGCCAGGAGGCGCGAAAGCGTTCTCTCGGGCCCTTATTCTCCAGACCTGTGGACTACGCGGTTTTGGTGAATTTCTGTAACTTATTGGAAAATCTATGTAATCCGGCCTGTGTTCAGAACACTTGGATGTGGGTCGCGTTTGGAAATGTGACCCCCGTTCAACTGGCGCACAGGTATTCAGGATCGTCTCTCGCGTTAACTCACGACCGATGTCTGCGGGATCGGCCGCCTGACATGTCGTGTCTATCCGAGCTGAAACGGTTCCTCATCCCACCGGCTGCTGGTGAATTCGTTCAGCTGGATACCAAGTTTTCCCGGATCCTCGACGAGGAGATATCTCCATACACCGTGTTCGCCGAGCCGGTTGACAGCTTCCACCCATCGTTCGGCCGCCTTCGCTTTGGCATCGGCGTCGTCAGTAACCTGCCCTTTGATCTCAACGATGACGTTGTCGTCACGGTCCGTAACAACAATGAAATCCGGGATATAGCGGGACAGCAAACCGCGATGCCTGTAGGGGATCGCGAAACCCAACCGATCGTTCTTCACCCAACGCTTTACGCCGGGGTGGCTGTCCAGAAGGAACGCTCCGCTCTGTTCCCACTTCTTCGTATCTGCCACCATCGCATTCAAATGGCACCGCGTGACCGGATAGATCGGCTTGGTTGTATGAAAGTCGACGTAGATCGTGCTGCCCCTGCCTGCCGCTCCCTGAGGGATGATGGCCACTTCGCCTTGGCCGGTCGCGGAGCCCTTCTTGATTACCTCCAGAAGCGATCCGATGGCCGCCTGCATATACTCTCCGACAAGCAGCACATCACAGGGGCGGCTGTCGCCCATCCTGGTTAGCTTCTCGGCAAGAAAGCGCTTTGCAGCGAAGGCGACCTTCGGGAAAAGCTGGTGGACAGGTACGGCCTCGGCACCGTTGTCGGTCTGCCATCGGTCACATATCTCGCGCGCCAACCTGAACGCCACCTGCTGGTCTCGAAAGCGGGTGCGCCATTCCTTCAAAGACAGGATCGGCCGCTCGCCAGGCCCAAAAGCGGCAAGGCTGCCGTCCGGCGTCGTCAGAGGGGTGAGCTCGACAACCTGCGGGATCTTCATCGGGTCCAGCGTGACCTTGGCCACCTTGCTCCAGTCGATGTGGACCTCGAATTTGCCTGACTGGTGGTAGCCCGACACGATCGGGAACGTGATCTCGTACGCGGATTTCTCGGGAACCGAGTAGATGTGGTTGGGGTCCGGCTGAGGTGGCTGCGGGCCGACGGGCTTCACCTTGAACGGGATGAGCTCGAACGGCACTCCGAAGACCTTCGCCGTCTCCTCGGCGAACATCTGCGTTTCTTCGTCGAGCGCATAGCTCTTCCGCCGCAGGGCTCGCCCGACGACCTGTTCGCACAAGAGCTGGGAACCGAAAGGCCGCAATCCAACGATGTGGGTGACCGTATTCGCGTCCCACCCCTCTGCCAGCATCGCGACGGAGACGATACAGCGAACATCTCGCCCGGGCGGGATTCGCTCATCGATCCACTTCAGCGAGCCGTCGTTGTCATCGCTGGCGACCTTGTCGTTGTGCTTCCGGACGAGTTCGGACCAGTCCTCGGGAACTTTGCCGCCCGGCCATTCCGGTTTGCCGACGGTGTCGAGTATGAACCTCAGGCGTCTGGTCTCGTCCTTGGACCCGCCTTCCTCGATGTCCTCCATGACCTTCGAGTCGATACGGACCGTGACTTCCTGGCCCGGCGCGTTCCGGAACCATGCGGGTGCTACGCCATAACTGTCGTTCCCGTTCGCCAGCCAGTCGTGGACCTCCCTGGCGACCGCGGTGTCTCGGCAGACCACGATGAAAACCGGCGGGACCGGGTGCTTCTGCTGCTGCTTCGAGTGCTGCTCCCATTCGACGAAACGTTCGTGCCAATCCTGAGCCAGCAAGTTGATCGGGGCAGAGGCGTAGTTCATCACGATCTCGGGCGTTATGGTCGTCCCGAGTCCATCTTCCTTTGCCTTCGCCTGAACCCAGCGCCAGATGTTGAAATATGCAGCTTCCTCAGCGCCCGACACGTCGCGCGCGGGAAGTTGCGGGATTTTCACCAACCCGGATTCGATCGCATCAAGCAGTCCGAAGTCGGTCACTACCCATGGAAATGGCTTCCCGACCTCGTTGCCGGAACCTTGGATGTAGAAGGGCGTGGCTGAGAGATCGATACAGAGATTGATCCCCCGCCGCCGACTGCCTCCGGCCAGCTTGTTGATGCGGTCGAGGCCCTCGATCCAGATCGTAGCCTCACGGGCGTTTTTCTTTGCAAGGTCCTTGTCCTCGTCGAGGCTTTCCTCGGTTGCCGCATCGCCCCGGCGATAGGCGTGGTGCGCCTCGTCGTTGAAAATCAGCCAGTGCGGGCTCCGGCCCTTGCTGCTGCCCAGTTCGCGCCGGATGCGCTTGAACCACGCCTGGTCGGATTCGAAGTATCTGGTCTCGAAACTCTCGTTGGTCTTGCCCGCGTTCTTCACCACCTCGACGGGTTCACCGGTCTTCACCACCTTGGCGCTGTCACCGTTGACGGAGTTGGACTCCTTCTTGGCGAGGCGGTGCCAGTTGGCGATCATGACCTCGCCACGGCGCAGTTCCTCCATCCGGTGCGGCGGCACCAGCTGGCGGGTCCGGTACAGGCTAAGGTCGCCAAGTGCGGGGTCCAGTTCCTGCAGCCGCTCTCGGATGGTCACGTTGGGGCAGACGAACAGCACGGTGTCCGAGAACCTGTCGTCGCGCGGGGAGGCCACGCGGTTCAGGATCGACCAGGCGGTCAGCATTCCCATCACCGTCGTCTTGCCGCTGCCGGTCGCCATCTTGCAGGCGTAGCGCAGGAAGGCGCGAACCCCGGACGCCTTGGCCTCCAATCCCGGCTCGTCCTTCGGAATCTCGGGAAGGCCTTTGCGATAAACGTCCTTGGCCTCGACGAGGAATATGATCGTCTCGGCCGCCTCGATCTGTGCAAAAAACAAACGCTGCATGCGCTGATCGCTGCGCCATAGGTCCAGAAGCTCGCGCGTGACCGGCGATGCTCCGTCATAAGCGACGCCGCCGCTGTGAACGCCCGCCCGCCAGTCCTTCACGCGGACCCGGATGGTGTTGACGATCTCGAGCTCGACTTCTTCACCGGCCTGGCTTTCAAACATCTCAGCCTGGTCGCGGCTGGCGCGCCCGCGCCCCGCATGTTCCGGCACACGGTAGAAATAGCTCGCGCGTCGGCGGCCCTCGGCCTTGTAGGGTGGTCTGGCCTTCTCGATCTTCCAATGAACCTGCGGCTCGCGGAAGGGCGAGTTGATGATGGGGGACTCGACCTCAGCGACCGAGAGCGGAGCGTCCTGCTGTGCGGCTTCGGCCATCAGATGGCGTCCTCCTCGCTTCGGGTCGCCATCAGCTCGTTGCCGCGCTCGTCTACCACCTTGACCGCGATGCGCTTCTTGTCACCGAGCGCGAAGGGTTCGCTGACCGTGCCCGCCAGATGCGACCAGACGCTGTCCTCAAACTGGCCCTTCAAAGATTTCTGCAGATTGTCCCAGGCGCTGGTCTTGGGGAAAAACACCTGGCTGGCGTAGAACGCCATGTTGTTGTGATCGGTGTCGAGCATCCAGCAGGGCAGGTTCTCGGCGTCGATGTGGTCCGTGTCCATCAGGTGCGGCAGGAAGATGTCGAGCCCGCGCAGCACGACCTGATAGAGCGGCGTGCCGTCATCGCGCTTTCCCGCCTTTTCCAGCCTCACATCCGGCAGGCCAGTGATCGCGAAGATCTCACTGCTCCTTGATGTCTTCAGCAGGTCAGACATGACGACATCCGGCGTGACTGCGATATAGGCGGTCGGGATCTTGAGCTTTTCCAGCATCTCGCGTGCCTTGGCCTGGATGGCAAAACCGAACAGGAACAACTGGCCAAACCCCTGTTGCATAGCCTCCATCGACGCGTTGAAGACGTACTCCGAGCCGATGGCGCCATCTTCGGGCCCAAAGGCAATCGCGATGGTTTTCTCGTCTCTGTTCTTTGCCACGGCCTCCGCATGCAGGTATTCGCGGTCGGCGAGCGGGCGGACGTTGTCCAGCTGCAGCGTGACGTTGCCGGGCAGGCTGAGCGATTTGCTCTGGCGCAGCAACTCGATCATCCGGTCGAGATAGGCGCGCGGGCTCGAGGACTGCGGCTGCGCCGACGCGCCCTCGGCTTCCTCCTCCATGCTCATCGCGGCCTGGATCGTAGCTTCGACGGTGAAGGGGCCGCAGACGCGCGTGATCTTGTCGTTCACCTCGGGGCGATCGACCAGCACCACCATCGAAGGTTCTTCGTCATTGGCGACGCCTTTGAGCGTCAGCTTGGGGACAAGGCCACCGACCTCTTGTTTTTTTCGGTTTTGCTTTCTCTCATGAAGGAAGCCGCCGGCAGGTCCTTTGGAAGGCTCCTTGAGGCGATACCATGGGAAAGCAGTCGAAAGCAGTCTTTGCCGCGCCAAAGCTATTGGAACTCGGGACGTGTCTACTGTGATCCAACGACGTCCCCAACGCTCTGCTACCAAAGCAGATGTTCCAGACCCACAGGTGATATCCAAAACCAAGTCACCGGGCTCAGTCGTCATGTGCATACAGCGAGTGATAACCTTTTCAGCTGTCTGCACCACATACATCTGATCTTCGGTGAAGCTCCCCGTTCCCGTATCCATCCAGATGTTGTTCAAGTAGGTAATTGGATTGTCTTCCAGAAGGAGAATTGTCGATAGGTTCTTCCCGCTCCACCAAAGCCTGCCTTTGTCAGCGAGCTTATCCATCTCCTTCCCCGGAGCGGGATCATACTTCCAGTGACCGTTCTTTGAGCACGGGACTTCAATGCCCTTGAAATTGTATGGCTGACTTCTTGCCTCTTGATATCCTTGGGACGTAATCGGGCCAAGCCTCCCGATTTTCCATCCTTGCGGGATTGGCTCCTCGCCCGACAGCTCTTTATCGGTCATCTTCCTCATCTCTGAGAAATCTGGCGAGAAGATAGAAGTGTATTGCTTTGCTCCTACGTCGCCGGGTTGCTTTGGTCGTGAGAGTGCCGTGAATGCCTGCTGCTCGATGTTTTTCGCGTAGACGAGGAGATAGTCACATACCGAAGGAATGCTCGTTGTGGACTGTGAACTCGTTTTGAAAAATGCGATCTGTCCTGCGTAGTTATCCTCGCCAAAGACTTCGTCGAGTATCTCTCGAACGTGATGGATATTGTCGTCTGAAATTTGAACGAACACGGTGCCGGATTCAGCAAGCAGTTCTTTTGCCAAGAGCATCCGGTCGCGGATGAATGTCATATAAGAGTGAAGGCCAAGCTCCCACGTATCTCGGTAGGCTTTCACCATTTCTGGCTCTCGGATCATGTGATCGTCTTTGCCGTGGTTGTCCTTGACCGATTTGTCCCGTACGAAGGGCTGGAAGTTCGAGCCGAACTTCACGCCATATGGCGGGTCGAAATAGATCATCTGCACTTGGCCGCCCATACCCTCGTACTCGGTGAGCGAGTTCATGACCTGCAGCGAGTCGCCAAGGATCAGACGATTGGTCCAGGGGCCCTTGTGCTCGTAGGCGTCCAATTTATCGGCAATGTCGAGGTCCAGATCACCGAACAGATCCAGAGTCTGCCCGCGCGCCTTGTGTGATTTCAGCGTCTCGAGGATCGCCTGCGTCGAATGCCGCTCGTGCACGAACAGCGGCAGCGTCGGCACGCTGATCTGCTGCCGCTCGGCCTTGCCCGCCCAGTTCAGGAAGGGCTTCGTCAGGCTGCGCAGCCGCGCAGCGCATTGCGAGAGTGATGTGAACTGCTCCTCCGTCCCCTTCCAGATCTGCGGATCGGCAAAGACGACGGCCTCTCCCTTGTCGGCGGCGTCCGCCACCAGGTTCAGCAGCCACTCGGCAAAGGCGCGTTCACCGTTTTCATCCCACGACAGCTCGGGCGCGAGGCTGGAATCGTAACGGTAGGTCTTGGGCGGCTTGCGATGCGAGAACTGCGCTTCGACACCCACATCCGGCCGCAGCACCGCCTCGTCTGCATGGGCATAGGCGGCAGCGCCATTACCGGCAGGCATTGGCGCGGGCTTGGTCTTCGATCGCGGTGCCGCAGAAGGCGTCTGATCATTTGCACGCGCGACCGATCCGCCGCGTCCTCTGCCTTTTACGAGCAAACCTTCCGCAACCATTGCATCCCTGGCCGTCTGGTAGTCGCTTTCATCCAGATCCGACTGATGACCTCGGATAACGGCGAGAAGAGCCTGGTTGCCGATGGTCGAGCCGTCTTCAGGAAGATGTGCAAGGATGAGGTCACGCAAGGAATTTGACATGGTTACTGGTGGAACCTTCGGCATAAGCGGCTGATGCAGCTAGCCTATTGCGCGGAACCTGATTTGTCAGCCTCAAAGTCGCCTAACCGTTGAGCATCGCGTGCTGTTCTGCCCATTCGATCGGGAGCGGATCAGGCAACTTCGTCAGTGCCACATCGGGCCCTTGTCGGCCATCCATGATTGCCTCGACGATATCCGGCGCAAGCAATGTGATGCGCAGGACCCGTGCAAGATATGACGGCGCAATCCCTTCGCGCGCCGCCAGTTCGCCGACGGTCGTGAACTTGCCCGACTCCAGCATCCGCTTCCACCGGAATGCTCGGGCCAACGCTTTGAGCAGGGCGTCGTCGATCTTTCGGCGGGCCCGTGCGTCGGGCGGCAGATGCATCTCCTTCCGCCCGCCGCGCTTAACAAGCCGGAACGGGACGTGCAGGGTCACGGTCTCGGAGATTGGTGTCGCGTTGGTCATGCGGCTTGTCCCATGTCACCAGCCAGCATCTCGCGCGCGAGGCCGTGGAGCCCGTCGACCCGGAGCCGGACGTTCAGCCTCTCCATGCCGATGTCGATGCGTTCGACGAGCAGCGCGACGATGCGGGCCTGTTCGGCGGGGAACAACTCGTTCCACAGAGGGTCGAGGTGGGTCAGGGCTTCGCGGGCGGCGGCTTCGGTGATTCCGCCGTCCTGCGCGCGCGCCGCCTTCCATGTGCCTGCAACGATCTCAGGTTGGCGGAACACAGCGCGGAGTTGTTCGATAACAGCAGTTTCGATCTCGTCCGCAGCGACACGACCGATGGAGCACGACCCGGCACCATGCTTCAGGACCGTTTGGCTGACGTAGTATCGGTACAGCCTGCTGCCCTTACGGGTGTGGGTTGGCGAGAAGGCCGCGCCATCGGGTCCATAAAGCAATCCTCGCAACAACGCGGGCGTGTCGGCGCGGGTGCGGGCCGCGCGCTTGCGTGGGCTTACCGTCAGGATGGTGTGGACCTTGTCCCAGATATCGCGATCAATGATGGCCTTGTGCTCACCGGGATAGCTGGTGCCCTTGTGTACCGCCTCGCCGATATAGACTCGGTTGTTCAGAAGGCGATACAGATACTTCTTGTCGATCCGGTTGCCTCGGCTGGTCTGGACGCCCCGAGCGGCCAATTCCCGTGCCAGTTCCGTGCCTGAACCGATCTCGATGAAGCGGGCGAAGATCCAGCGCACATTGGTGGCATCGGCCTCCTTGATGACCAGCTTGCGGTCTTTCACCTCGTAGCCCAGCGGGGGCACGCCGCCCATCCACATGCCTTTCATACGGCTGGCTCGGACCTTGTCACGGATGCGTTCCGCCGTCACCTCGCGCTCGAACTGGGCAAAGCTGAGCAGAATGTTCAGCGTCAACCGCCCCATGGAGGTGGTCGTGTTGAAGGACTGGGTGACGGATACGAAGGTGACCCCATTCCTGTCAAAGACCTCGACCAGCTTGGAAAAATCCATCAGCGAGCGCGACAGGCGGTCAATCTTGTAGACCACGACCACGTCGACCAAGCCGTCCTCTACGTCCGCGAGCAGGTGTTTCAGGCCGGGGCGTTCCAGCGTGCCGCCGGAGATGCCACCATCATCATATTGATCGCGGACCAGCACCCAGCCCTCCGACCGTTGGCTGGCGATATACGCCTCGCAGGCCTCGCGTTGCGCGTGGAGACTGTTGAACTCCTGCTCCAGCCCTTCCTCGGAGGACTTGCGCGTGTAAACCGCGCAGCGCAGCTTCCTGACAATCGGTTTGGTCATGCTCCCCTCCGGTGGTTTTTCAGGCCAAAGAACACCCAGCCGTTCCAGCGCGTGCCGGTGATCGCGCGGGCAATGGCAGACAGCGACTTGTAGGGGCGACCCTGCCAGTCGAAGCCGTCGGCGGTGACGGTGACGAGATGTTCGACACCCTGCCATTCACGGATCAGCCGTGTGCCGACGATAGGTTTCAGATCGGCGCGGATGCGGCTTTTCTTTCGGTCGCCACCGTCCAGTTGTTCGCCGAGGGCTTCGAGCCGCCGGATCGTGTCCGGTTTCAGGCCGCCATAGGCCAGTTCCTGGATGCGGTACGCCAGTCGGCTCTCGAGGTAGCGACGATTGAACGGCGGCGGTTCGCTGTCGAACAGCTCGCGCCATTG
>Ga0307944_1000672_pt1 | contig 17941 bp, 21 predicted proteins | sample OrgLakmetagen179_FD_201831 | JGI IMG/M metagenome (GOLD analysis project Ga0307944, IMG submission 201831) | Saline water microbial communities from Organic Lake, Antarctica - #179 | ecosystem: Environmental > Aquatic > Non-marine Saline and Alkaline > Saline | place: Antarctica: Organic Lake... | reverse complement strand
GTCCGGCGACCCGGGCGCAGCGGAGCGCCGTCTCGATCAGGTCGACGCCCTGCTCGCGGACCTTCTGGCCAACCCGAATTCGGGTGCATTCCTGAGCGCCAAGCTAGGCAAGCCGGTTTGGTGCCGCTGCGACGGAAGAGATGATCGACGATATGTTCACGATCGACAGCGGTTGTTGTTTATCCAGCGCGGCCCCGACGGCAGCCCGGGTTACAAGAAATGTTCCGATCACGTTGACGTCCAGCGCAGCCCGGAAATCCTTCGTGCTGCAGTTGGCGATCGAACCGTCCGGTACAATCCCCGCGCAGTTGACCAGAATGTCCACCGCCCCGTGACGGGCAAAATGCGAAGAAACAGAGGACTCGTCCGCGATGTCGACCGTATGGGGCGTGACCCGATCCCTGCCCAGGAGTGGGCTCGATGCGTGGGAGAAATCGATGTCGAGCAGCCGGACGTCGGCGCCAGCCGCGTGAAAGGCCTCGGCGTAGGCGGCGCCGATGCCCTTCGCGCCGCCTGTGCCAAGGGGGTCGAGCCTTCCAGTTCAGTCATGCGTTACGTCCGTAGGTTCGGTTCATGTTCTTCGGTGTTGAGACGGCTTTGTCCGCAAGCCAGTCTTCGACATGTCGGGTGAAATGGTGCAGGCGCGAAATCGGGAAGAAGTGCCCACCATCAGGCAACATATGCAAAGCGCTGTGCGCAAGCCCAGCATGCAGCGCCAACTGTAGCGATCCGGGCACGATTCGATCGTCCTGCGCGCCCAGAACAAGGCTCGGCACTTGGATCGAGGGCATCAAGGGCGTCCCATCGAAGGCCAGAAGAGCCTTGATCCGTGCGATGGCGATTGCCGCGGAAGGCGCCGCTACGGGGTGCGGGTCGAGGGCGTTCTTTGTGATCTCGCTCGGGTCCCGCGTCAGCAGGGTCGTAAAACCTTCGGAAAGATCCGGTGCCTGCCGCAACAAGGCCGTGCGAAACGCAAAAAGCGCTTGCATGTAGTGATCCGCCTTCTGCCACGTGCCGCTCAGGACCAATGCGTTGACCAGATCACCCCGCGTCGCGGCCAAAGTCTGCGCGATCGTGCCGCCAGTGGAATGCCCGATCACCGTCACGGGCCTTTCGCCGAAGACTTGCCGGCTGATCGCTTCCGCATCGAGAGCCAGACTTTCAATCGTGACCGAACGCTCTGGTGCCGGGCGTTTTCCGCATCCAGGCTGATCAAAACTTGCGACCCGGAAATGCGCGGCCAGTATGGATTGGATCGGCTGCCAGAACCCGGCCGTGCCGCCGAGCCCGGACACAAGCAGCAGCGGCGGTGCCGCGGGAGGCCCCGCGACACGCACCCATGCCGGCAGACTATCGGTCATGTGCATCCTTGTTCGTTGTCATGAGACGGGCAGGGAAACCCTCTGCCCGTCTGACGCGCGTCCGCACCGGTCACATCGTGCCGCTGGAAAGACGGTTCACCGCGTCCATGCCACCGGGGATGTCGTCGATCAGGCCCGGCCATGCCTCGCGCGCCTTTTCGATGAAAGGAGCGAGATCGGGCTCATGGATGGCAATGCCGCGTTCAGCCATAGTTTCCAGCGCCGCCTCGGTAGCGGCGTCATGCGCTGCAATCCCGTCTGTGAGGGCTTCGACCGCAGCTTCGCGCAAGATGGCCATCTGGTCATCGGTCAGCTTGTTCGCCAACGTCGCCGATCCCAGCATCAGCGACGGCAACTGGTGCACCCGCGTGAACGTGTAGTCGGTGATCACATCGGCAAACCCGTCGCCGACTGTCTGGTCCGGCGCAAGCTCGGCAGCATCAACGATTCCGTTCTGCAAGGCGAGGAAAAGCTCTCCATAGGCCAGCGGTGTGGCCTGCGCGCCCAGTGCCTCATAGGTCTGAACCCATCCGGGTGCCTCGATCACACGGATCTTGATACCGTCGACCTCATCGACACTCGTGATAGGCGAGGTGGAAGGCATGGAGCGTTCATAGATCGCGCCCCATCCAAGGCCGATGATCCCGTAATTATCAAACACGTTAAGCATGTCCTGCCCGGCGTCTCCGGCCAACGCATCGTAGGCCTCTTCCTTGGAACTGAAGAGATAGGGCAGCGAAAACACCTTCATTTCGGGTATCGTGTTTTCAAGTGAGGCGGTCGAGATGAAGGCAAGATCAACCGTGCCGGTGCGCAATCCCTGCGTCAGCTTCAGTTCACCGCCCAGTGACCCCTGGTTGAAGACGTTGACGATGACATCGCCGCCAGTCCGTTCCGCGACAAGCTCAGCCAGTTTTTCGGATGCGATCTGATAGCTGGATGTCTCTCCCAACACATGGGCGATATTCAGCTCCGTTTGCGCTGAGGCCGTACCGGCCGCAAAGATCAGGGCCGCGCTTGTAGCGACGTGGTTCAAGATTTTCATGGGTTTCCCTGTCGTTTCTGGTTCATAGGAGCAGCGGCAAATAAGTGATGGCCGCCAGGTTGATCAGCAAAACCGCCAGGAAGATCAGCAGCGGTTTCACTATTTCCTCGACCCGGATGCCCGCGACCGAACAGGTCACGAACAGATTCACGCCGACCGGGGGTGTCACCATGCCAACCGCGAGGTTGGTAATCATGATGATCCCGAAGTGAACCGGGTTGATGCCAAGCGTCAGCGCAACAGGCGCAAGCACCGGGCCGAGAATGATGATGGCGGCAAATGTTTCCATGAACATGCCCACCACGAGTAGCATGAGATTGGCCAGCAGTAGGAAAACCACCGGGTCCTCAGAAATCGACAGCATCAGGGCTGCGACCTGTTGGGGTGCCTGAAACAGCGCAAGCGCATAGGCCAGCACCGCAGCAAAACCAACGATGGCGAGGATCACCGCCGATGATAGCGCCGCTGACGACAGGATCTCCGGTAGGTTACGCCACGCGATGGTACGATAGACGAATTTTCCCACAACGAAGGCAAACACGACGGCAACCACCGCCGCCTCTGTCGCAGTGAAGATCCCCAGATAGATGCCGCCAAGGATGATGACCGGCATGCACAGCGACAGCATGGCGCGACGGAATGTGCGCCAAACCTCGCGCCGCCACGGACTGAAGGAAAACGGCACAGCCTCGCCGTAATCGTTCAACCATGTCAGAACCGTGATGGTCAGGATCAGCGAGATCCCGATCATCAGCCCCGGAATGATCCCGGCAAGGAACAGGTCCGCGATCGACACGCCGGTTACCACCCCGTAGATGATCATCGGAACCGATGGCGGCAGGATCACTCCCAATTCAGCCGAGGATGCGACGATCGCCGCGCCGAATGGTTTTGGATACCGCGCCGTCGCCATCTTAGGGATGAGCGTGGAGCCGATGGCCGCCGCCGTCGCCGAAGAAGATCCCGAGACCGTCGAGAAAAACATCGTCGAAAGCACGGCCGCCGCGCCCAACCCGCCGCGGAACCAGTTTACCAGCGCATGGGCGAACGCCACCAGCCGGTCGGCAATGCCGGCACGGTCCATCAGCGTTCCGGCAAGGATGAAGAACGGCAGCGCCATCAGAGCAAAACTGTCCAGCGCCTCGAATACCGTCTGCGGCACCACGATTAGCGGCATTCCGCGATCCATGAGCGCTGCGATAGGAGCAATGCCCAATGCAAGCGCGATAGGAACACTGGCTGCGAACAGCAACAAAAGCAGCAGAAGCGTCACACCCATCGTCAATCCACCTGTCGATTTGGGATGCTGGCATTGCGTATATCCACACCCCGCAGCCAAGCATCTGCGATCAGCGCGATGATGTTTGCGCAACCGAGGGCGGCTCCGACCGGCAGCGCCCAGTAAACCCAGGTCTTGGGCAGGGACAGCGCGGGGGAGCGCTCGATGCGACCGAATTCGACGAAGCTCAGACCGAAAAAGAAAAGCACGAGCAAAAAGCTGAAGGACAGCGCCAGCGCGCCATAGCGCAGCGCCTGTCCGATCCTGTCGCCAACACCGTCGATCACGAAGGTCAACGCCAGCAGCATCCCGTAACGGAATCCGACCCCCAGCCCGATGAATACCACCCAGATCATCGCGTAGCGGGCAGTTTCTTCGGTCCACGGAGCCGAGACCGCAAACCCGAAATTGGTAAAGACGAACCGAACAAGGACTTGGGAAAACGTCGCAATGGTCATCCAGAGCAGCAACAGCCCCAGGATACCCTTGGCTACGGCATTCACGCCGTCGACGGCGGCGACATAATGGCCTACGATGCGTCGCATCACGAGGTCACTCCGGCACGCCAGTCGCGCAGCGCCAACAACGCATCATCGCGCCACGCGCGGCGCGCCTCCATTTCGTTCAGGGGCACGCGGGACACGCCATACGCCTGCAGCGCATCGCGCACGTGCTGCGGCAGAACATCGGCCAGCGTCTGTCCGTCCTTGCAAAAACCGTCGAACATCTCGGCATAGCGCGTGAAATAGTCGTCTATCCCACCGGGTGCGTTCAGATGCACCCCCTCGAACGGCCCCATCAGCGACCAGCGCATCGCGAAACTGTCCCGCAGCAGCGTATCGACGCCTTCAGGGCTGACGATCCCGTCACGGACAAGGTCGATCATGGCCAGCAACAGCGCACCTTGCAGGCGGTTCAGCGCGAAGCCGCGCACCTCGCGCGCCAGACGGACGGGCGACTGGCCGATGCCGCGAAGCAGGTTTTCCGTGAACTCGACGCATTCGGGCCCGGTAAAAGGGGCCGGCACGATTTCGACCGCCGGCAAGGCGTGTGGCGGCGATGCCGGGTGCGCCACAAGGAATCGCGCGCGCCCTGCGAGGTTCGGAACGAGGTCGGACATGCACAGCGCAGAGGTCGAACTAGCCACGACCGTGTCACCCGGCAAGATCTCGTCGAGTTGCGCGAACAGGGCGCGCTTGGCCGACGCATCCTCGACAATGGATTCCTGCACATAAGAACATCCGGCCAAACCATCGATCGCCGTTGCGACGGACAGACGGTCGGTCGTAGCGTCACGTGCCATCCGAGATTGCAGCTCGTCCGTGTCAACCGCCGGGTCGAATATCACGACCGTATGACCGGCACGCAAGAACGCCTGCGCCCAGGACGCACCGATGATCCCGCAGCCGACAATTCCGATGGAGGCGGTCTGTATGCTCATGCTCACCTCACTGGATCGGAGAGAACGCTGTGGGACGCAGAAAACGGGTCTCCTGCTGGTCCAGAAGCGGCAACACCATGTCCAGATAGCTCACCCAGCGTGGGTCGGATATCATGGCATCCCTGCGGGCCAGCCGGTCGTCCATGCTGTCATAAGCCCAAAGCGCCACGACGCGGTTCAACTCGCCTACATCGCTGACAAAGTAGCCAAGGAATTCGCCCAGCATTTCCTTCTGGATCGGAAGGCCGTGCTCTTCATAGATGCGCACGAATTCACCAGCCTTTCCCGGCTTCGTGCGGTAGTCGCGTTCTTCGATGATGCGCATGCCTCAGTCCTCCTTCGGCGTTGCCGGTGTCGCGGCGAACACAGTTTCGGCTTCAATTTGGGCGACGTTCTCGGGGCGCGGAAACGGATCCGGGGCAGGATCATCCGGGTTTCGCGGGCGGCCTATCCGTTCGAAGAAACGCTCGATGCCCGAGGGCATCAGCAGCCACAGGAAGGTCAGCGGCACATCCTGATCGTTGATGAACGAATGCCGACGATTTCGACCGAGAAACACGATCGTGCCCGGCTGCGCCTGCGCAACTGATTCGGCATCATCAATTTCGATCCGGCCACTTCCATCGAGGAAAAAGATCACCTCTTCGTGGCGATCATGGGCGTGGGTACGCACATGACATCCCCCTGGCGCTACAGTCTGCGTGCCCATCGAGAACGGATGCTCCGCTCCAACCTCGTCGCTGGTAAGCAAGCACCGGACGAACCCGTTGGCCGGGACCGGCTGCCAATAGCTTTGCCCAGCCTCGAGCGCGCGCACCAAGGTGGCACCCTGATCCTGCGTTCGACCCGGGATAACTGCGTTCGTCATGCACTGTCCCCCCTTGCAGCGCCCGACAGCGGTCCGGCATTGTTCGCAGGCCGAGACAGCCCCATCAGCAGACCATCCGCAATGGCACGGCGGAGTCCTCCGGCACGGTGAGTCACATGGCGCAGCATCAGGTCTGCAGCGCGATCTGCATCCCGTGCAGCGATGGCCGCAAGAATCGCGGCGTGTTCCTCAAAAGTCCGCTTGCGTTCGTCCCCGTGCAGATCGGCCCAGCGTACGAAATGAATGCGCGAGTTTATACCGCGCACGGAGCCGAGCAGCGCTGTGTTACCCGAAAGCGACGCCAATCTTTCGTGGAACATCGCATCCTGAGAAACGAGATCGTCTGGATCAGATCCGGTATAATCCTGCAGCACCGCCGACCAGTGATCAGCAAGGCTTTCGATATCGAAATCCTGCGCACGATTCACGACTAGACGGACGGCTGAAACCTCGACGATCCCGCGCATCTCGAACAGGTCCTCAATCTCTTTCACATCGACTTGGCGGATGAAGAAACCGCGGTTGGGACAAAATTCGACGAGCTGTTCCACAAGAAGGCGATTGATCGCCTCGCGCAGTGGGGTTCTGCCGACCTTAAGCATTTCCGTCAGCTGCATTTCGTTCAATCGCTCCCCGGGTCGCAACTGAAACTCGATGATCATCGAGCGGAGCCGCTCGTGCACCATGTTTGCCATGTTGCCAGCCCGTTTGTGACTGGCACCCTTTGCAATCTCGGAGGTGATGTCGTCTGTCATCTGCTTTGCCATAGTTGCATGCATAACTAAATTTAGTATATCCAGCATTTGAATAGAAGCAAGCGCCTGCGTGGTCTTGATGGAGAACATGGAGGATAACTATATGAAATAACGTTATATTTTTGCAAGCGGCTGACGGTCTATATCCCACTTGTGGGCCGCAGATCACCAGTGTCACACTGATAATTATTGGCTCCGCAGCCGCAAGTCATTCTTGCCGGGATGGTGCAAATCTGCGGGACGGTCACGCTTGGACAATGTATCTTCGTCCACTTCTGCGGCAGGCATCCAGCAGCAGGCGATGGCTACGCCCGTCGACTCTCAGCAGGCCCATTAACAAAGCTGATGCGAGACAGCGTCAGACTGACAAGGAGAACAGGATGGACTTCGCCATCATCGGCAACGGCGCGATCGCGCGGTACGTAATGCACACGCTCGTGCAGCGGGGGCACCAGGTATCGGCTCAAATCCTGCGGCCCGAACGTATCGCACAGATGGGGTCCGAGACGCCCGGCGGGTTTGTAAGGATCGCCGCAGTTGCAGAGCTGCCCGCCAACGTCACTCATGTGATCGACTGCGCAGGCCATGCGGGGCTGGCATCCCATGGACCGAAGAGCCTGCGCGCGGGGTACGATATGACGACCGTGTCACTTGGCGCACTGGCCGATCAATTCCTTGCCGATACGCTTGCAAAGGCGGCCTGTGACGGCAAATCACGGCTCTACCTCGCCAGCGGCGCCATAGGCGCGTTGGACTGCTTGTCCGCCGCGCGCGTCGGCGCACTGAGCACTGTGCGCTACATCGGACGGAAACCACCCAACGGCTGGCTTGGATCTCCGGCGGAGGACAAGCTTGATCTGATGTCGATGGGGCTCGAGCCTCAGACCCATTTTCGAGGATCCGCGCGCGACGCAGCGACGCTGTATCCCAAGAATGCCAATGTCGCCGCAGCCGTCGCGCTCGCGGGCCTTGGCTTTGACGAGACGGAGGTCGAACTGATCGCCGATCCAACCCTCTCGCAGAACATTCATGCAATCAACGCAGAGGGTGATTTTGGTAGTTTCGAATTCCGGATCGCCGGGGAATCCCTGCCAGAAAACCCGCGAAGCTCGGCGCTTGCAGCCATGAGCGCAGTGCGAACAGCGGAACGAGCGGGAGACGCGATTGTCATTTAAATGATTGCTTGCTCAAAAGCCGGTTAACGAGTGTAGAATAGTGTGGAGTCAAGAGACTCATAGCTTCGCAGGTCAGAACTTCCAACGTTCCGCCTAACCACTATCATCGGCGCGCCACGACCTGTCTTAACACCCTGATCTGCCTGACCGGATTTATTCGCGCCAGGCAATTACGCTTTGTTCCTGTATTATATCCTTGGCGCTGCGATCTAACCCACGCGGCGGGGCTGTGCAGCTCGTGATGCAAGAATTTGCTGACCCTACATGGCCCAATCCGCAAGATGCACCAAAAACGCATCGCAAGCATCAAGCTGAGACTGCTCGATATATTCATCAGGCTTGTGCGCCTGCGAGATCGACCCGGCCTCGGGCGCGCCGCTGCCCATGATCGACGTCAGCACGCGCCCGGCCAACGATTCTGGCGGGGCCGGGGCCGTGGCCAGTGCCGGGGATTATTTACGCTTTAGCGCAATGCTGCTCGAAGGCGGGGCGCTGGACGGCGCACGAGGGTGGCCCGCACGATCCGGTCCGAGCAGTATCCGAAGGGTCAGCCCAGCCTGAACGCCGCAGCACTCGTCTGGTCGAAAGCGCCCGATATCGTCAGCGCCCACGATACCGGGCCGCTGATCCGATCGCGCAACGGGTTCTGGCTGACGATCCCGACGGCAGCCGCCGGCAAGTCGCGCCGCGGCGGCCGGATCACCCCGGTCGAATGGGAGCGCCGCACAGGTCTGCGGCTGCGGTTTGTCTATCGCCGGTCCGGCCCGAGCCTGCTTGTCGCCGAGGGGCGACTGAACAAGGGCGGGCGTGCGGTGGCCTCGCGCTCGAAGACAGGCCGCGGCCTGACCACCGTGCCGATCTTCCTGCTGGTTCCGCAGGTCAAGCTGCCGAAGCGGCTGGATCTGGCGCGGGATGCTGAGCGCGCGCATGATGCCCTGCCGGGGTTGATTGTCGCGAACTGGGTGGAGGGGAGGTGACACGGACTGCGCAAGAGTTGCCTATTGCGGTGCCTGAGCGCGATCGAAGAGTCCGTAATCGCGTCGGATGCTGTAAACCGAGGCCTCTTCAAGACCATCGCGACCGATATGGGATCGAAGTGCACTCTTCGCCGTCTCACGAACCTCATATGTCGCCAGCGAAATGAACCTTCCCTCGCTGTTGACGCTCTCGAATGCGGTGTACCCGGCGTCGGTCACTGGTTGAGTGCCATATAGTGCAAGTACATGCTGCGCGGCTGATGCGCCTTCCGGGTCAGCGATCGCGTCGGGTGTCCCTGCTCGCCAGTACATCACTCGCGCGCCAACGCGTATGCGGTAGTCCGCGAAGTGCACGTTGTTGCCTGCGGTCTGGGAACGTCGGTGCTCGGGATCGCTTCGCCAGGCGATGATCGCCTCTTCGCTTTCCCAGAGCTGATGTGACAACAAGACATCCTGATCGCTCAGCGATGCATACCGATCGAGAAAGACGAGCCCCTTGTGTCGCGCGAGGATGGGGCGCAACCGGGCGACGTGAGCGAAATAATGGTCAAGATGCCCCGGGTGCGGGCGCACCTCGAAGAATAGAGCATGCATCGAGTTCCTCCCCTTTCGATCGCGTTCGCGGCAAGCAATCGTCACTTTGCCTCAAAGCGGTCCACCATGCGTCGGGATATCGTGCGGTCCGAGTGCAAGCCACATCCCGGGACTTGATACTGAGAGGTCACTTATCTCAGCGCAACCGGAAAGAAGGACGAGTCCTCAACCTCGGCGCAGCCTTTCCTTGCAGAATCTGACCAAGAGGGCTCAATGCCCACCCTCCGCGAAACCATCCTTTCCGCGCTGCATCCGAGGCTTTCGGCGTGTCCCGCCACCGCCCTGCGCGGAGAGGCGCTGCCGAGCGCGACCCGGCCGAAGGATAGCTGATCTTGCTCGATGGCGAGCCGGACGTGACGCTGAGCCCGTGGCGGGCGTATTACCGGCACCACGGGGAGTTCGAGGCATCATGCCGCCCGGCGCGGCGGAGGCGGCGCTCTACGCGCTGCTTGCCGGCATCGGGACCGCCTTCCTGCTGGTCCCGCAGGTCAAACTGCCGAAACGGCAGGATCTGGCACGGGATTCTGAGCGGGCGCACGACGCGTTGCCGGGGTTGATCGTGGCGAACTGGATGGAGGATCGGCTGTAGACTGAAAACCCCTTCACGGATGTATGGCACGGATAGCCGATCAGCTGCAGGGCATGTGATCCCGAGCAATCGCCCGGCGATCAATGGAGTGCGATGCCTCAGGGTCAAGCGACGGCACCTTGCCGCGGTGGTGCCGCCGCGTCTTTGATCGCCGCAGGTAGAACTGCCCGATCAGCGGGACAGCGGCAGGCCGTCGGCGATCAAACTATTCAGCGTGGTGCTGTCGACATAGCCAGTCACCGGGAGGTCGCGCGCCTCCTGGTAGGCACGCAGTGCCTCACGCGTCGTGCCGTCGAACTGGCCGTCAACCGGCCCGTTGCTGAAACCCTGCGCCCGCAACTGCGCCTCGACCAGGCCGCGGCTTATGGCGTTGAGTCCCAGTTGCGCCTCGGCATCGCGTGCCTGCTCCTGCGAGATGGTGTCCTGATCAGGTGCGTCGTCTTCGGTCAGATTGGCCAGTCGCCCGGCGGCCCGCTCGGAAAACGCGCCCTCGGGAAAGGCATCGAGATATTGCGCATAAGCGTCGGCAGTGTCGGTCTGCTGCGCCTCGTTCCAGGCGGCCTCGTCGGCGGCCCGCGCCTCGGCCTCGCCCATTTCAGCAAGGCGGGCGCGCGCACGACCGGCAAAGGCACCGTCTTCATGCGCGTCCAGATAACGGCGATACGCGGTTGCGGTATCCTCGCTCTGGGCACGCTGCCACGCCTCGCGGTCACGCGATGCGTCGATCTCGGACAGGCGCGCGCTTGCGACATCCGAGAACTGCCCGTCGGGGAACCGCTCGAGATAGGCCCGCAGCCCGGCTTCGTCCTGACCGCGACCGATATCCTCCCAATAGGCGCGGTCCGCGCGCTCGCGCTCGAGCGCCTGTTCGCGTTCCTGCTCTTCCAGTTCGGCCCGGCGGGTTGCCGCCATCTCGTTCAGGATGGCGATCTGCTCGGCGGTCACAAATCCGGTGGCCTCAAAACCGTTCGCCTCCTGCCAGTTACTGATCGCGTTACGGGATCCGGGACCGAAGATGCCATCGACACCGCGCGTGTCATAGTCAAGGACGGTGAGATTGCGCTGGATTTGCTGGCGCGCGGCGGTGCCAAGGTCCAGCGCCGCCTCCATTCGCTCAGGATCGCGCGCGAGCGTGTCGATTGCCGCGCGCGCCTCATCGGCAAACGCGCCATCGAGATACTCGGTCAGATAGGCCTCGTAGGCGATAATGGTGTCGGCATCCCGCGCGGCTTGCCAGGCCTCGCGCTCGGACACAGCATTCGCGTCCTCGGAAGTGTCGGGATCTGGAGCCGTATCGTCCTGCGGCAGGAAGGTTACCAGTGGCGACAGAAAGCCATGCGCCTCGAGCCCGGTTGCGCCGTCGAGCATGTCCGGCAAGCTCAGACTCGGTTGGACCAGCATGTCTTTGGCGAAACTCAGAATTTCCGGAATCCCGCCCGAAATCACCGTGACACCCTGCGGCGGGTCGACCATGCCGAGGCCCGGCATGAGGCCGGCGCCGATCGTGACAGGTGCGTCGTCGCCATCGCCTGTGTCTTCAGACAGACCGACCTCGGAGCCCAACAACACGAGCGCCCCGCCGGGGGACCGGCCGGCGATCTGCATCACCGTGCTCAGTGAAAGCGCCTCGCCGTCAAGCGTGGCCAGCGACAGCTCACCGGCCTCCGCGGTCTCACCGGGCAAGTACCAGCTTGATTGGCCGGAATTGGCAAAACGCCCGGTCAGCAGGATGACGGTCCGCTCGGGGGCCGGCATAGTCAACAGGCTGCCCAGATCTTCGCGCAAGGCGTCGATCTCCGGATCGACACCGGAGACAACCTCGAAACCGGCCGCCTCCAGCGCCTCGGCGGCCCCCGCAATATCGCCGGCTGCGGTCAGTTCCTCCTCGCCGTAGGTTTCCGTTCCCATCAGAAAGGCACGGTTCTCGGCCATAGCCGGCGGCGCAAATACACAGGCGCAGGCAACCACAAGGCGTAGTCTCATTTTTCAAACTCCTTTGGCTTCAGGCGTAGCGAAGGTGCCGTCAACACGTCGCCACAACCCCTCCTCGGGATTCAACATGCCAGTTTTGGAAAGGTTACACCATCTCCGTGTCGACCGCCGGGATGGCGACGGCCACGCTGTGCAGGATGTTCGAGTTGAGCCGCGGCGTCGCCGTGAACTCGATGATCGCCGACGGGTTGACCCGCGCCTGCATCTCGCGCGTCAGGCCGGTGACCGCGTTGTGCGCCTCGTCGACGATCATCAGCGGCCGATGGACATGCATCAAATTGGCGAAGGAGAACTTCACGCCGCCGCCTTCCAGCGTTTCCAGTCCCGGCAGGGTCTTGGGCAGCGCCGTGAAGTGCGGCTCCATGTTCTCATTGTGGGAATAGACCTTGCGGCCCTCGGTGTTCGACACCCGCAGCGTCTGGATCGTGCCCACGACGATACAGCAATGGTCGCGGATGTCGTGCGGGCGGATATGGGTGAAATCGGCGATGTCGAACACGCGCACCCGGCCGTCGAAGGCCTCGTCCAGCGCCTGCCGGTAGGGGTGGCGAGCGTTCTTCAGCGCCTCGGCCGTCTGCAGCCGGATGGTGTTCGACGGGACCAGCCAGAGGACCATCGGATACTCCTTCTCCACCCAGGCGTCGCGCGCGATGCCAATGGAATGGGCGGCGAGGATCGTCTTGCCGCCCCCGGTTGGCAGGCGCAGGCAGACATAGGGAACGGTCGGCAGCTCAACGAGCGGAGTGTAGGTGCCGCCGTATCGGCCGAGCCGCTTGGCCTGGTCCGGCTCCTTGGTGATCGCCTCATAGGCGCCCTTCGGGCCCGCCATGCGCGCCTGCTCGAAGAAGCGGCGGAGAACGGAGAGAGTATCGGTCTGGTATTGCTTCAGTTTCATCAGATGCCCCCTCAGGCCCGCGCTTTGACGTCGTAGGGCGTCTGCTTGAAGGTGATGCGCTCGCGGTCGAGCGTCGCGGGCGTCAGGCGGGATTGCTCGCCATAGACGGTCAGCGGTCCGTCGAAATCCGGCGCCAGAATGGCGATATCGTCACGGATCAGGGCGAGGGTCGCGCGGGTCAGCACGTTGCCGCCACCCGGCCGCTTGTCGCCAAGGATGGCCGAGCTGCAGCGCCGGTTCGACATCGCGATCCTCGTCATCACGCACAACCTCAACGTGGTGCGCCACATCACCGACCGCATGGCGATCATGTATCTGGGCCGCTTCGTTGAGCAGGGACCGACCGCGCGCATCTTCGACGCCCCCCGCCACCCCTATACCGAGGCGCTGTTGTCGGCCAACCCACAGCCCGATCCCGACGCGGCCCATGCCCGCATCACCCTGTCGGGCGAAATGCCCAGCCCGCGACACCGCCCGAAAGGGTGCGAGTTCCATACCCGCTGCCACTACGCTCAGGCCGATTGCCGGGTGACGGTGCCGCCGGTCACGCAGGTCGATGGCGGGCACCGCTTCACCTGCCTGCACCCGCTATCCGCCACGCGCAGGCCCGCGACCGGGACGACCTGAGCGCCATCCAAGGACCCCCGAACCATGAGCTATGGCATCTATATCGGCCGCAACCACACCGCCGACGGCATCGCCTATCTGGCCGGCTACGGCGACGAGCCGTCCGCGCATTGGCTGGAGCTTGTGCCGCGGCAATCGTACGCGCCGGGCAGCACGATCACCGTCGGCGTGACGTCGCACGCGGGCCTGCCGGGGCGGCGCTCGCAGATCCCGCAGGCGGACCAGACCGCACGCCATCTGCGTGTCAGCTACAGCCACTACCTTGGCGTGCCCGCGCCGCTGACCAATGGCGGGCTCAACGAGCACGGGGTTGCCGTGCGCGACATCTGGTCACCCTCGCGCCCCGAGCTGATCGCCATGACTCCCGCCGACCAGACCGGGCCGAACTATTCCGACCTCGCCCGCATCGTCACCGAGCGGGCCACCACCGCCCGTCACGGTGTCGAGATCATCGCCGATCTGATCGCGCGGCACGGCTATGCCTGCTATGGCGGCAATTCGCACATGATCGCCGACCCCGACGAGGCCTGGGTGGTCATCCAGTTTTCCGGCGGGCGCGGGCTATGGGTCGCAGAACGGCTGGGTCCCGACAGCATTCGCGCCTCGCGGCCCGGCTATATTGGCGCGATCCCGGCCGAGCCTGACGCTGACCATCTTTTCCCGCCACATTTCATCGACACGGCGGTCGAGCTGGGTTGGTACGATCGAGGCGAAGGCGCCTTCGACGTCAATCGCGTTTACGGCGACGGGCTGGGCCGCTGGGCCGGCGTCGCCTGGATCGAGGACGCGATGACCGCCCTTGCCGCCCGACCCGAAAAGGTCACGCTGGCGGATGTGTTCTGGGCCAACTCGACCGAAAGGCTGACCGGCGACACCGCCGGTTATGGCCAGGTCGTGCCGCTGACCCATCCGCGTCACGCCGAATTGCGGATGATGTGGCACGCGCCCGTGGGCCCCGTGACGGCGCCGCTGGTGCCGGTGTTCCTGGGCCAGACCCAGGTGCCGCTGGAATTTGGCGCGCACCGCTATCTGGCCTCGGGCGAAAGCGCGCGTTTCCTGGACGAGCGGCACGTCGACAAGCAGCCCGATTCCGTCTCGCATATCCCGCAGGGCGCGGAGTCCACCGTGTCGGCGTTTTACGTTTTCAAGCGCCTGATGCATCTGGTGTTTCAGAGGCCTGACCCTTTTCTCGCAGAAATCTCGTCGCATTGGCGGTGCGTCGAGTCGCAGTTTGCTGGCGAACTGCCCGACATCCAGCGTAGCGCGATTCTGCTTCTGGATGCTGGCGAAGCGGATCTCTGCGCACGATTGCTGACCAGCCATGCAAGCACGTGGCTTCTGAAGGCTCTTGCCGAGGCGCAGATCCTCGCCTCCGCGCTAGAAGTGCGTCTGCGAGCCGTAGGCGGATTGAACATGTCCGTGTCGCCGCGCCGGCCCGAGCAGATCTGGTAAAATTTTCGACGGCAGCGACGGCGAAAATGGTGAACGTTTTCTGACGCGGGTCGCGGCGGAACGCTTCGCACTCGCGCGACAACGACCCGCTTTGGAAAATCCCCGAGGGGGAAGCCACGGAGGTCTTGGACCATCCTATGGGGAAAGTGCGTTAGAAATCGAAGGCGCTATCCACCGGTGCTTTGCGTCAACAGCAGAGCGGCGCTTCGCTCGGCCTTGCTCACGGACATCGGCATCGCGGCGTTGCAGATTTGCGCCGTGGCCAACGAGATTGCGGGCGGTCGCCTGATTCGGGTGCTTGCGGCCGAGGCTCTTCCGGAAAGCGGCATCTACGCAGTCTACCCGTCTACCGGTCCAATCGCCTCGTCACCACCAAGGTGCGCCGCTTCGTCGACCACCTCGCGCCCGTCCTGCGTCAGCGGCTGGGGAGCCGGACTGAAGGTTCCGCTCTCCCCTGCTGGTCGGATCGCGGATCGGAGCGAATGTCTCTGAGCCGTTGCGGTCGATGAACCGCGGTTTCAGGCGACTGCCGGACGCTCGCGCAGAAGGTCTCGCAAGGGGCGTTCGTCGGGGTGTAGTCGGTCGTGGTGAATTGGCCGAAAGCCTCGGCAGCTGCGAGGGTTCTTTGAGCGGCGTCAGGCAGCCGGTCCGGTCCGTCGATCAGCAACGAGGCCAGCGAGAATGGCCCGAAGAGCAAGGCGCGCTCGAGCTCAGGCCTGTTATCGAGGTTGATCTCGACGGTGGCGGTGCGGGCGAAAAGCAGCGCCTTGTGCTGCATCGGAAAGCTTTGCGGCTCGCCCCTTGCAGCCTGCGCCGCAGCTAGGCCACGCATGTCGGCGACATGTTGCTTGCCTCCATCAGAGTTCGCCTTCCATCGCACCAATCAGGGGGGCCTCGCGGAGACAGTGGGGTGGTGCGGGTGCGGCGAATGCCAGACAGTCCGGGTAGCCGCCGACCACCCCGCCATCTGCGAACGGCTGCAGTCAGGACAAGTGCACTTGGCAGGTTGTGTCTCGAAAGTGGTGGAAATTCTCTGGCGACGTCCTCCGAGCGGTTTGATTTGCGCTTGATCAAGCGGCGAGGTCAAGGGTCATGGGTTCGATCGGTTTGTCCAGGGTTTGCCATCCGTCGATCTTGCGCATGGTGATCTGGCCTGAGGCCAACAGGGCCCAGAGCAACATGGGCACGGTTTCTGCGCAGGGCAGTACGGTCTGGGTCTTGATCCGGCGGCGGAACTCCTCGTTCAGTCGTTCGATGGCATTGGTCGTTCGGGCCGCTTTCCATTGCGCCGGGTCGAGGCGGGTGAAGGTGAAGAGCCGATCCCCGGCCTCTTCCAGGCTATCGGCGACCGCCTTGCATTTCAGTCGCCACTTGCGAAGGAAGGCCTTGCGCTTCTTCTCGACCTCGGCTGCCGGTCGCCAATGGAGCGCCAATGGTCCGAGCGACATTGGCGACGCGTAGATCATGTCACGATAATCCTCGGTGAGTTCGTCATGCATATGGCTGGGCGCGTGGCCGATCAGGTTGCGGTGCTTGTAAACAGTGCAGCGCTGGATCGGCAGGTCGTTGCCCCAGAGCTGCACAAGCGCGGCTTCCAGCCCTGGCGCGCCGTCGCGCGGGACGCGCGCCTCAGGCGCGACGATCACAAACTCGGGCCGCTTGAGGCCGCGGGCGTCGAGATCGGCGAGGTGAGGGGGGACCGTGGCCGCAGATGCGGCCGCGTAAGCCGCCCGAACGGGCCCACGCCGCCTTGCTCTCGCCGCCCATATTCATGATGGAAAGCAGCACCTTTTGCCCGTCACGGCGAACGCCGATGGCCGCCAGAACCGAGATGTTCGTGGCCTTCTTGTCTATCCGCGTCTTGACGACCGTGCCGTCGAGGATCACCCGGATGATGTCTTCATCTTCGAGGCTGCGTGCGCACCACGCGTCCCAGTCCGTCTTGACCTTGCGCCACGCCCGGCTGACCACGTCCTTGCTGACAGCCCCCTTGAACAACGCAAACAGCGCGCGCTTCACAGGCCGCGTGTTCGTGCCGGAAAGGTAGACCGATGTGATCAGCGCCTCTGCAGTCTTCGTCAGCCGCCGGTAACGCGGCAGCGCCTTCGAGCGCCATTCGCGCACCTTGCCGTCCTCGTTCTCGACACGGGCTCGGGGCACGCTGATCGTCTCGGTGCCGAACGTTCCGGTGATCTGCCGATCCCGGTGGCCGTGGCGATACCCCTTCGCCGCCCCGGGCTCTCGGCCATAGCGCAGCCGGCCCAGAAAGCCGTCCAGTTCTTCGTTGAAAACCGCCTCGATCGTGCTGCGGATATTCGCCCGCAACCGATCCTCGATCGGGTCGAAGCCGTCTTCACATGCCAGTAGCGAAAGCGTGCTGGTGTCTGTAGTCTTGGTCATGGCGTGATCTCCTATGGCGGTGCCAGCCGCCGTTTGGGTGGGTTTGAGTCACCCGGAGATTACGCCACATTCAAATTTCTACCAACTTCGCGACACGACCTTCTTGAACGACCGTCTGTAAAGAGGCTAACTGCCGTCACCTGATAGTGTTCGTCAGGAATGGGAGCGCGTCGATGGACCTGAGCGGCGGCAGGGCGCAGGGAGCTGCCGCTGCAAAGTTGCGAACCGTGACTGTAGTTCTGACTTTACCGGCCCTGACCTGTCGCTCCTCGGTATTACCTATCTCACGCTGCGCCGTCACCAGACCGGCCATTCGTGCATCGTGTAGCATTCTCGGGGGCGAATGGCGGCAAAAGCGGGACGCAAGTGAGCGTTGGCTGCGGGAGCACCAATACCGCTTTGTGAGGACGGCAGAGAAAGGCCGGTTCACGCCAGGAAACGGGTATGCCTTCGTCCGGTAGACAGCGGCAGCATTGGGTTTCCTGTAGACT
>Ga0307944_1000664_pt1 | contig 18081 bp, 18 predicted proteins | sample OrgLakmetagen179_FD_201831 | JGI IMG/M metagenome (GOLD analysis project Ga0307944, IMG submission 201831) | Saline water microbial communities from Organic Lake, Antarctica - #179 | ecosystem: Environmental > Aquatic > Non-marine Saline and Alkaline > Saline | place: Antarctica: Organic Lake... | reverse complement strand
AAACTATTTTTCAGGTAGGCAATAAAACAAGTGATGACTGGAAAACAGTTTTAGATTACCCAATTGAGTTTGTTCCATTACAAAATCCTTATGAGTCGCACGCAGGTCATGATATTAGCATACAATTATTATTTGAAGGCAAACCACTGGCGAATCATTTGGTGGGAATAGGCACAAAATCAACTCACAGTCATGATGATAATGCTTCTCATTCACATGACGATAAAACAGCTAATGAAGCTGAACACGATCACACGCATGCAAATGATAACTCTGAAAGTCATACGCATAGCCATTCACATGATGATAAAACAGTTAATGAAGCTGAACACGATCATCCTCATGCAAATGATAACTCTGAAAGTCATACGCATAGCCATTCACATGACGATGCAAATGAAAATCATACCCACGATCCGTCTAAGACAGTTGAAAAAACTGAAGGTCATACGCATGAAGAGTTAATAGAAATGCGAACCAACTCAGAAGGCGTATTGACATTCAACTTAACAACAGAAGGTATTTGGTTCTTAAAGACCATTCACATGAAAAAGTCTGAAGAAGCAGGCTTCACGCACGAGTCTAACTGGGCTACGCTTAGCTTTCAAATAGCTGCCTCAGACCATAGTCATGACGATGATAGCAATGAAGCTCAGAGTCATGAACATGGAGAAGAAGACCATGATCACGAGGAGAATAATTATTTCGCTTATATTTTTTGGATAGCAAGCATAGTGATTGTGGGCGTGCTATTTTTTATTTTTAAGAAGAAGAAATAAAGTGATATGAGCAAGCACTTAAGGTTTACCGCTTTTTCGCTTTTATTATTCTTACCCTTCTTGTCTTATGGCCATGACGTAAGTTCTGGCGATCAAGCCATATTAAATGATGGCGGATTGCTATCGTATATCTGGGTAGGTGCCAAGCACATGCTTACAGGTTACGATCATTTGCTTTTTTTAGTTGGCGTCGTTTTTTACCTTACGGGGTTTAAGGATATTCTAAAGTTTATAACTGTATTTACAATAGGTCATAGTATCACACTCATTTTAGGAACTTACTTACAAATACAAGTCAATGAATATTTTATTGATGCAATCATCGCTTTAAGTGTTTTGTATAAGGGATTTGAAAATCTTAAGGGTTTTGAGAAATACTTTAAGATAAAGAGTCCGAACCTTTTACTAATGGTGTTAATTTTCGGGTTAATCCACGGCTTGGGCTTATCTACACGATTGCAATCTTTTGATATGGGCGATGATCAAATACTGGCAAAAATAATTAGTTTTAATGTAGGTGTAGAATTCGGTCAGGTCGCTGCTTTAATACCTATCGTTTTTCTAATCACAAGATGGCAACAAAAATCTAGCTATACCGCTTTTTACAAAGCTTGTAATACGTATTTAATTATTGCTGGTATTGCGCTTTTTTGTTATCAGATTGCGCTGTATTTAGGTTTGATTTGAACAAACATTAATAGCTAAGGACTGTGCTGAAAAGTGCACACATATGTTATTTAGTAAACAACCACTTCGCCGAATGCTGATATCTCTGAAATTTTCAAAGCATTTAAATAATTCGACATGGCAACAACATCTGAAGTTTATTGAAAAGCCATTAAATAAAAAATCACCTACAAAACATGTGTAGTGAATATGTCTTCTAATGTTTTTTGAGGGTGATCGCTTAAACCAGAATGTGTTTTAGAACTTTGAATAATGGTACTTCTACACGCTACTAGCCAGCGAAATCTATCGGATAATTCAAAGGTTCCGATTTTTCCCCCATGAGGATCTCCTTCGCAAATGAGTTTCCAAGCCTTTAAATAATCTTCAAGCATTTCTAATTCTATTTCAGTTGAGAAAGCCTTTAGTTTATGGGGGTTGATGTGATATTTTATGTCCAGAAATTTTTTTCGTTTAGAAAAAAGAATGACACCTACATTAAAGAACTCCTCACGTTCTACTTTAGGAACAACTCTAATGACCGCATATTCAAAAGTGTGACTATCTTGCATCTTCAGCTTCTTTAACGAGTAAATCTAATTTAGCAAATCTAGTATTTATAAATTCAATATAGGCTGTTCTCATTTCGGTTGTAGTCATTGTATCCGCTTCACTTTTCAACCAATCTTCAGGAATATTTGATACAATTTCTACAATTTTTTCTGGATCGAGTAAGTTTTGAATTTCTTTTGAAGCTTCTTCTAAATTTGTGGCATTTTGTAAAAGCACATGATCTTTTATAAGCGGAAATGTTCTGCCAAGATGATTTTCCCAAGTTTTCCAATCATGGTGAAAATAAAAACTAGCCCCATTGTCTATCACCCAAAGTTCATGATTCCAATGTAGTAAATTGGTGTTTTTAGTGGTTCGGTCTATATTGCTAATTAGGCTATCTAACAACACTACTTTTGAAGCTGTCAATGCATCAACTTTGCTCACCAAAGGATCGAAAGTGATGGCGCCAGATAAGAAATGCAAACCCAAATTAAGACCAACGCTAAATTTGAGCAAATCTTGAATTTCTTCATCGGGTTCTGTTTTGCTAAATGAATCATCCAAATTCATAAAAACCAATTCCGGAACTTTTAAATTAATAGCTCTTGCTATTTCGCCACCAAGAAATTCTGCAATTAATGCCTTTTTACCTTGTCCTGCACCTCGAAATTTTAAAACATAAAGAAATCCGTCATCCGCCTTTACTATTGCAGGAAGTGAACCACCCTCTCGCAAAGGATGTACATATTGAGTAACGTTTACTGTTCGGATCTCGATTTGTTTCATAAATTTATAAAAGTAAGCTGTGCTAAAATAAGCCAGCAGGCAATAGTTTAACCCGATTTATGCAATAAAATTTTTATTATGCGCTAAAATTACTGCAAAATTCGGGTTTAATCCTGGAACATCGGTAGATTATAATTTGTAGATTTTATCTGTCAGTTGATTAAAATTGGTATTAGGAAACAGTAATCTGAATCAGAATAAAGCGCTTAAAATTAAACTGTGTAGTCTAACTTTTAGAAATCTTACTTCTGCTAATGCTTTTCTATCACACCTTTATTTTTCTATCAGTTTCACAAATCCTGCTATTTTCTGGTCAATTTTTTCGTTTGCAAGTGTGTGGATATTTCCAACATATTCCATTCCGAGGTATTTGGCCGTTTCAGAAAAAGGAAGCCAAAAATGGTCTCCAAGATTATCGCCGTTTGAACAACTAATGACTGCCATTTTCTTTCCACGTAATTGTCGTCCGATTTCTTTTTCGATGGTTAGTAAGTCCGTTATTCGGTCGAAAAATACTTTCATAATCCCACTCATTGCATACCAATAGACTGGGGTCGCAAAAATAAGTGTGTCGTATTGAGTGATGATTTTATTCATTAAAGTCGAATATTCATCGTTTCGGTTTTCATGTTTGTAGTCAAAATAACTGAAATCGTAATCATTTAGGTTTATGATATCCCATTCCGACTGCTTGATCAGCTCTTTTGTCAAAGCCGCTGAATCTCCATCATTTCTTGAGCTTCCAACAATTACAACTTTTTTCATTCAGGTTTTGTTTTTTAAAATATTACAAAATAAAAGAAGGTGTATATCTTTGTGCCCAACAATTAAGCAACAACTTCGTTTTACGCTCGTAAATTTATGACATATATCCTAAAGTTGTCATTTTAACCAATAAGCATAGGAAATGAAAGTAGATAAAAGATGTAATGCTTTTCGATAAAGTAAAATAGTCAAATACAAAAATATTGATTTTTATTATTCCTCAATCCAACAATTTAAGAGAGGAAAACGAGATAAATCAGAGTTAGCATTACCGGAAAACTCAAATTACTTTACAACAGTAAATCCGTATAATCAGAAGTAAAGCAAGTTTGATTTATTTTCATTATATTTAGGAATTATTAGAAAATAGCACTTGCTATAGTTACAGAGAATAATCTAACATCTCTAGTCGATTCTAAAAAATATAATAATTTAAATAAAACAATTTATGAAAGTAAACGGATACGCTGCAAAAGAACCAAAGTCGAAATTAACCCCATATTCATACGAGTTAGGCGAAATTGAACCTGAGCAAGTCGACATTAAAGTGACTTATTGTGGACTTTGTCATTCAGACTTAAGCATGATTAATAATGATTGGGGTATGAGTGAATATCCCTTTGTTCCTGGTCACGAAGTTACTGGAGAAGTCTTAGCGACTGGAAATGCAGTAAAAAATGTGAAAGTAGGTGATAAAGTAGGACTTGGCTGGATGTCTGGATCTTGTATGAGTTGCTCACAATGTATGGATGGAGAACATCATCTTTGTGCCGAAGGGGAATCTACAATTGTAGGAAGAAATGGTGGCTTTGCAGATGTAGTTCGCGGTCATTGGTCCTGGGCAATTCCACTTCCTGAAGGTATTGATATGAGTAAAGCAGGACCATTGCTTTGCGGAGGAATTACCGTTTTTAACCCAATAATATTAGCTGGAGTAAAACCAACTGATAGTGTTGGCGTTGTTGGAATTGGAGGTCTTGGCCATATGGCACTTAAGTTTTTAAAACACTGGGGCTGTGAAGTCATCGCCTTTAGTTCTAGCCCAGACAAAAAAGATGAAATTATGAAAATGGGGGCAAGCAAAGTGGTTAATTCAAAATCCCCAGAAGAATTAGAAAGTATTGCAGGTCAATTGGATTTTATATTAAATACAACCAATGTCACCCTAGATTGGAATGCTTATTTATCAGCCTTAGCACCAAAAGGAAGGTTTCATAATGTTGGAGCTGTTTTGGAGCCTATGGCCATTCCTGCATTTAGCTTAATTATGGGAGAAAAAACAGTTGGAGGAAGCCCGATTGGAAGCCCACAATTGACTAAAACAATGCTTGATTTTTGTGTAAGACATGATATTTATCCTGATGTTGAAGAATTTCCGATGAGTAAAATAAATGAAGCTATAGATCATCTTCACAGCGGTAAAGCAAGGTTTAGGGTGGTTCTGAAAAATGAATAGGTTATTGAGATATAATCTTTTTGGTACTATTGGATAATACTAAATTAGTCTTTTGGTCTTTCTGATGCATTTGTTTGTTCAAGACTTAATTTAAAGTCGACTTATTTTACAAATATGTTGCAATGCGAATGCATAATCTAATTTTATATTTGATTTCGAGCTAAAATAAATTTACATCTAAGTGTTCACTAATAAAAATGTAACATCAATCCAAAAGTGTTTGCTTTTTTAGGGCTGAAGTACTTATAATCCCTAATCTCGATATTCAAACATTCTAAATTCTTCTAAGTATTTTCATTTTATTGCTTAAAAATCACAACTGCTGAAGTAATGCTTTTTAAACCTTTTTTTTACCAAAAACATTAGACTATACCAATTTGATTTTGAAAAATCGTTAAGAAAACAAAATTACTTTTTCTTTTAATGACGTTGTGAATGATTTGCATAGTTTAGCTATGGAAATTATGAACAAGGAAATGAATGCGTTATATAGCGACTTTACAATGTCAAATTGGTATTTGGTATTAAACCTTATTCCTTTTAAAATAGGCGTAAAAACTCGTAATGATGGCTAGAGAAGAAATAATTGTCATTATTGTACCTGGAACAAAATTCACGAAGCCTCCTACATCTAAAAACAGGAAGTATCCTAAATCTGCCAAGCCACCGCAAATAGCCGCTAAGAAAATGGCATTTTTGTTGCCTTTCCAAATGAAAAACGCAGAAATGAACGTCACAAGTCCTATCCAAAGTAAATTGAAACCATGCTGACCAATTACTGCACCTGCAGCTGCGGGATAATCCATTTTTAAGTCTTCTGGATTCATAGCATCAGCAATGCCGATAATGGATGAGCTGATATCATTGGTTAGAATACCTTTCATGGTCATAACACCTGCAAGAATATGCACTATTCCCCATATAATCCATAATACTGCTGATACTTTAAATAAATTTTTCATGGTTTTTATTTTAATTTTTGTTTAAATAATTCTGAAATTTTTCTAATTCGATAGTAAATAATTCCAGCTGCTTAGGTTCGATAATTTGTCCCTCTTTAAAAAAGTGATTGAATGAAGGCAAATGATAACTGGATATAATTTTTGCACCAAATGAAGGAAAAAGTTCTTTCGAAACTTTCATTACATAGGAATCTGCTCGCTTACTTGGACTTGTGCCTACGAGAAACATAGGTTTATCATGCCAAATTTTTGGTGTACTCAGCCTGGACATCCAATCCCAAAGGTTTTTAAACGCAGCAGTATGAAGGCCGTTGTATTCTGCCAAGGAAATAACAATACCATCACAGTTTTGAATGTGTTTTGCAAATTCCTTTGCTTCTGCTGGAACGCCTGAATTTTTTTCTATTGCAGGACTATAAACCAGAAGCTTAAAATCGTTTAAATCAAGAATGTCTATTTCAACATTTTGAAGTTGATTAGCTGCAAAAATGGCCAGCTGTTTGTTGATGGATGTAAGACTATTTGAAGCTCCGAATGTGATTATTTTTTTAGTCATTATGCTTAAAATTTATTTTTAAACAAATGTCTAACCAATTTTCATTCTGTGCATTATGATATCATAAGAAATCACTTGGTTTGCTTTTTAAACCAATCTTTTTTTGCTGCGCTTAAAGTTTCAGGGGTTACACCTAGGTAGGACGCAATCATTCTTTGAGGTACACGTTGAACAATATCCGCATAGGTTTCAATAAAATGCTCATAGCGTTCTATAGCTGAAGAACTCATGAGCATGATTACTCTTTTTTGTAATACAGTAATTCGATTAATCAAGGATTGAGAATTTGATTCGCTTACAAGCTTTTTATCTCGAATTGTAAGGATTGAATCTTCTAAAGCCTCAATAAATAATTCGCAAGGTAATTCAGGACTTATGCTATCTGCAATTGTCCAATTTTCTGGTGCAAACATAAAAATATGTTCTTTACCTTTCTTGTCGATGGAATAACTGCGCAATAAACCAGATTTTACAACATAGATTTTCGTATTGAGTTCTCCACTATGCTGTAATATTTGACCTTTTGCTACTTTAATTTCTTTCAAGATGGGATTTTTTAAATTTTGACTTATACGGACCACATCTTTAAGTGGCGACTTCAGGAAAGAAATCCTTCAGAGTTCGATTGTAAATTTAGAACATTAACCCTAAACCTAAGTCTTAAATTTCTCGAATTTATCTCCGTTTTGTCTAAAAATACTATCTGTGTTGGTGCTACGCCAAAGGGTTTTGTTGTTGTCCTGATAAATGGAAATGAGAAAAACCTAGTCTGAATTATTTTTGATGTCGAAAATCAACAGGCTGTGGGTTAATTCTGTTTCGGGTTTTTCTTGGTCTTTGGAGAAGAATAGGAATGTTGGAATTTATTGGGTTAGGATTATAGGTAGGTGGGCTTAATTGGCATTGTTTGATCATTGGGATTATTTTAATTTAGGCTATTATAAATATGAATTACACTTTAGAACACTATTTTTTTTAAAACCACCCTCATTTGTTGAAAACTAATATTTATCTAATGATCAACTATAACATTAATGCTAAAAAAACTAAGAACTTCATAATATCTTAAGCATTGTCATTTAATATTCTAATTCACTAGTGGGCGATAAAACTATTTTTATTTAGTCTACATCCCTTTATTCATCAAAAGTAACGATGTTTTTTAAAGCGTGACGATTTGAAACTGTAAAAGGTATCATTTTCGTCAAAAAAATGAATGAAGGAAAATTTGTGTTCTCCCAACTAACAGAACTTCTTCCACGTCGCAAATTTGATAGGATAGTTAACAAGTATAATGGAAACAAATATGTAAAAGGATTAAGTTGTTGGAATCAAATGCTTATTATGATTTTTGGTCAGTTAACCTCCAGAGAAAGCATGCGAGATTTAATGTTAAGTTTAGAGCCGCAACGATCAAAATTTTATCATCTCGATTTTGGTAACACCTTATCAAGTAGAAATTTAGGAAATGCGAACGACAAGAAAGACTGTAGAATTTTTGAAGAATTTGCTTATGTTTTAATTGAAAGGGCTAGAAAAACTTGTTATAGTAATGATTTTGAAATTAAGGTTGATGAAACGTCTATGCATTAGACTCAAGTACTGTCGATTTATGCATGAACATTTTTTGGTGGGCAAAGTTTAGAAGCACAAAAAGCGGCATAAAACTCCATACTTTATTCGATAGTAAGTCATCAATTCCCTCCTTTATGTACATATCAGAGGCTAAATTGCATGATGTAAGAATTTTAGGTTATCTAGATTATGAAGCAGGTAGCTTTTATGTGATGGATAAGGCCTACATAGATTATAAGCGATTATATGTTATACACATCAGAAAAGCTTATTTTGTAACAAGAGCAAAAAGCAATATGCGTTTTAGGCGTATGTACTCTAGGAAAGTTGATAAAACAACAGGTATAAAATATGATCAAATTGGTAAATTAGCAGGGGTTTATTCCCAAAAATATCACCCTGAGAAACTAAGAAAAATCAAATTTTATGACTCAGAAAACCAAAGAGAAAACATTTTTATCACTAATAATATGACTGTTGAAGCTACTGAAATAACTGAACTTTATAAAGAAACATGGAAAGTTGAATTATTTTTTAAATGGATAAAACAACATTTAAAAGTCAAAACATTTTGGGGTCAAAACCCTGATGATATAAAAACGCAAATTTACTGTGCTATCATTACTATTGTTTGGCAACTGTTTGCGGCAGTGAATTTAAATCTGAAAGGAAAATCTACGAAATATTACAGATTTTAAGCATCTCATTATATAATAAAACCCCTCTAAAAGAGATGGTTAGAAATATGAATTTTTAATAGATTATATAGTCGGACTCTAATTCCAGAATTTTGTGAAATCTGTTTTAGTATTTCTTCCACTGAAATATTCTCGAATACAAAATCAGGGAAATATTTGATAACTGTTTCAAAATCAGATTCATTATGCGCTCTAATTGAGTTTGTAATATCGTTCCTTAAACTGTCATACGCTTTGTCTTGTTGTGCGAAAGTAGGTTTGATTTTATGAATAATAAATTAATCAGCAGTCTTTCATAATTAAACACAACAATCCTCGAATAATTTAAGTAACGAAACAAAAATCAATTTGATTAATTTTTCAGAAATAAATTTAGCTAATAAACCTGAACTTTTCGATGCAGTACCAAAAACCGCAATTGCTTATAAGTAATTTGTATGGCCAGTATGGGCATCTTTAATTTATCAAAAGATAAATAATTAACTTTTAGGTTACAAGTCCACTATGCTATAAAGCAATCCTTCGTCTTACGTTGTCTATTCTTTGGTTGTTTTAAGTTTATTATCGAATCCAGCTTTTTTACATTATTCAAAATAACCGCTTTTTAATCAAAAAAACCATCCAACAGATATGCTTATAACAGAATTTTTGGCGTCTATACTTTCTCCTTCAAATTCTTCAAAAACATTGCTTAATCCTGCCACATATCTAGCTTGAAAGAATAGACCAATAGGTAGTCTGTATTGTGCACCTATACCTAATCCAATATCCAGACTTTCTACGTTTTCAAAGTCTACCTCATTACCTGAATCATTGTCTTTTTCAATAGCATTAATATTAATACCAAATTGCGGCCCACCTTGTATGCTTAGTCTTTCAGCAACTTTAAAATCTGCCATAATAGGAATAGTGATATAATCTAAAAAGGCTGTTATATCATCATTCTCAAAACCTTGCCTAGAGTAAAGTAGTTCAGGTTGTACAGATAAAGACTCTGTAATACCAATGTTGACAACACCTCCAAAATTTACGGTGGTTTGTCCGTCTAATCCATCGACATCATCACCGCTTAGAGTTGCAAAGTTAACCCCTGCTTTTACTCCAAAACTTGTTTGTGATTGTCCAACTGTAAATCCGAAAACTGCAATTACAGCAAATAATAAAGTTTTATTCATTTTTATAAATGTATTAGTTAATATCTATAAAATTACAAAACATTTTATTATAAATTAACTAAATATGTCTTTCATTCTTAACAAAGTTATGAACAAAAGTAAATAAGTATCATGCATTAAAAATCAAAATAGTTTTTGTTGAAAATCTGCCTAGTCTTAAATATTCTGTGTCGAATATTTAGTAAAGTAGACTCTCCATTGAAGATCCATAGGGTTGGATTTTTTTTTAATTCAGTTCCACTGGTTTAATCGTCAATACTCTGACCAACTAAAACGGATAATTTCCAGCCCGTATCATCTGATTTAATTTTCTGAGTTTGCTTTCATAATATTCCAATAATTTGCTCTTCAGGATCAGCAAAATAAGAGGTGTTAAAATAGCCAACCCACTTAAAAGTTCCATCGCTTTCTTTTACGTCTGCTCTCTCCTTTTTCAGCTTGAACCATAAAAGCAAGGCCGTAGTATGCGTCTGGGTCCTCGCCCCATAAATTACCGATTTGATTAGCTATAATCGTTTTGATTGTGGTACGTCTTAACAATCTTGTTCCATTAAATTCGCCATTATTTAAGTACATCTGTAAAAATTTTGCATAGTCCTCCGCTGAACTAGACAGTCCTGCGCGTCCTCAAAAGAATGTCTTCACACCTTAAATCGGATTACTAATTTGATAAATAATTATGCACCTTTTTTTTTTAAGTTTTAACGTACAAATTTTATTACATTTACTGTAAACAGTTTTCTATCGCTTTCCTATACGCTTCAAATTCTACTAAATTATTGTGGTTTCCAGATTGAACAGTAACAAAATTTAGATTTTTGAGTTTTAAATCCATCAATTTTTCTGCAGAAGAATAAGGAACAACTTCATCTTCTGTTCCATGAATTATGGTAATAGGACAACTTACTTTAGGTAAAAATTCATAAGTTGGAAAGTTATATTTTAAAAGTGATTTTACAGGAAAAATAGGTAACCTATGTTGGGCAACATCTGAAATGCTGTAATATGGAGTTTCTAAAATAAGCTGTTTTGGTTTGTTAGTTGAGCCTAAGTAGGATGCAATTCCTGTTCCTAAAGATCTTCCGTAAACAGTAATATCATTTTCAGAATAGTGTTTTAATAAATAGGTGTAGCAATACTGTGCATCAGTGTAAAACCCATTTTCGGATAGATCACCTGTACTTTTTCCATAGGTTCTGTAGTCCATAATTAAAACATCGTGTTGCATTTCTACAAAATATTCGGCAATGCTACCCCAACGGCTTAAGTCTCCCGCATTACCATGAAAATACAGGATAACACCTTTAGGATTTTTCATCTTAAAATGTATAGCGTTTATACGTACGTTTTCTTCAGTATTAAAAAATAATTCTTCAAAATTATATGAAAACTCATATGAGTAGTCCTGCGCTAAGGTTGTAGGCAAAAACAAAATTTTTTCTTGAAATGCGTAAAGTGAAGCTGCTATCATAATATAAAGTCCTAAAAATAAAATTAAAAATTTTTTAAGTTTAATTTTTAGTCGGTTTGGAGGTGTGAATGACATTGATACTTGTGGTTTCTAAATCTATGGTTTTGGGTGTATTATTTATGATATTATCTAGCATTGTATGATAGGATTCAAAGGTATTTAAATTTTTATGGCCACCATTTATCACTGTATGTAATGTGGTGAGTTGTGGAGTAATTTGAGATAATTTAATGCTAGATTTATAAGGTATCAGTTTATCATCTGTGCCATGAATAATGTGAATAGGGCATTGCACATATTTAAGCCATTTGTATGTTGGTAATGGATATTTCAGCAATAAAGAAAGTGGCATAAAAGGCATATATCTTCCCGTAACTTTTGTTAAGCTGTAGTAAGGAGCATCAAGTATTAGTAATTTTGGGGAGTTAATAGAAGCTAACTTCGTAGCAAAACCAGAGCCTAAAGAGCGACCATAAAGAATAATATTATCTTCTGTAGTTAACTCTTTTAGTTTATTGTAAACCAGTTGTAGATCTCGTTTTATCGCTTTTTGAGAACGTTTTCCAGTACTTTTACCAAAACCTCTGTAATCTACCATTAGCACATCATAGCCATGTCTCGTAAAATCTACAGCAAATTTACCCCATCCTTTTATGCTTTTAGAATTGCCTTTAAGATACAAAACAACACCTTTACTTTTTTCCTTTGGAAAAAAACGCACTCCATTTATTGTAGCTCCATCTCTGGTTTCTAAATTATATTCTTTCGTAGTTTGATTCTCATAATAAAACTTAAAGTCTTTTGTTAGTTTTTCGGGTTTAAAAAGCACATAATCTTGTATGTAGTATAAGGCAATGCTTATTGCAATATAGATTGCCAACACCAATAATACAATAGAAACCCAATATGGCATGAGTGTGTTTTATTTAGCCAATATACAAAATAATGCTTAAAATTTTATAAAGTGTAGCTGCTCAACCATACATAACTTTTCTAGTTTTTGGCTTGTGATTCTCCTTGCTTTGAAACTTGTAAGTGTAACTACCATCTAAGCATTTGTGGATACTTGAAAGTTTATGGATAGTAAATGAAAGTATAAATTCGTTATTACCTTTGAAAACCAGCCTTTATAATTCATAAAACCAATGTATTTTATTTGCGTTTTTTTTTATACATAATTTTATTTATATCTTTAATTATAAATGTGTTTTTCAGATGTTGCACAACGTCTCTGTATATGGCTCGTAGCGTGCAAATTAGCGATTATTTTCGATTTAGCACAAGCCGAATTTTTAAATTTTTCTTATTACTTTTTTTTTTAATAAGCCAAATTTAAAAATTTGGCGACTTTCCAAAAACGCCTTAGCTTCGATTAATCAACTCATTAGCTATGAGCTATATACGTTGTTGCCAGTAGTTTTTATTCAAAAGTAATAGTTTCTTCTTGGCTTGTTCCTTGAACCAAAAATGTTTCAGTTACGGAATCAGTCGTATTGCTCACAGTTACTGTTATAGTAGTTCCGTTTACAGCACCAATTCCAAAGCTCTTTTCGTTATCACTATCAAAATTTAGAGTGGTAATAAAGTCCTCATAACATAAAGTGTCTATTTCTATGTTGTCTTCGAAGAATTTTCTGCAAATTCCAATAGTATATTGATAATCTACACTATAGTCTAAACCTGTATTGTTTATTACTTCTATATCTACGACTGAAGTAGGCGCGCTAATTAACGGTGGAAATTCTATTATTTCATTAATAGGATATTCGGTCCAGTCAAAAGTATATTGTGTCAGAAATTTATTTTCATCATCTTTAAGGGCAACAGAAATTCCTATGTCATATATATCGCCTTGAACTTCAAAAGTTCCATCCTCATTAGTATTAACTTGAGCAATATGCTGGTCAAATATTCGGCTTCTTAAAAGGATAGTTTTGTTACCAATTGGATTACCCTCTAAATCAATTAAAATTCCTTTGTAGATGTTTTGGCCTATTACAATTGGGTCAGCATCGTCTGAGCCATACCAACAAGATGTCAGATTTAGAATTAGAACTGACATTATAAAATAATTGAGAATTTTTTTATTAAAAATAGATTTTTTAATGGTTTTCATTTAATATGTGGTTTTTTCAAATTACTGGCAACATTTGTATGTAAGCAACAACTTGCTTATGTATCTACAATAAATCTAATTCATTGACCATTTAATATAATTACTGTATTAAATTAACCAAATTTATTACAATTTAAGGACTTTAAAGTGGTCTTTCGATATTTTTTGCAAAGCATGTATTTTTCAGTGACTTCAACAGAAACGACACACTTTGTCTAATAGTCATAAAGCTGAACAAATATACCTGTTTTGAAGCTATCTTAGATTATAAGTATTTTTAATGACAATATTCCAGCCTGTATTTCGACAATCTCAATAACAACAGTGTGGCAGTTGCTTTATTAAGAATTTCGCATAAAGTGAAACAAATTAAAAATCATAATCGGTATTAGAAAATAAATTCAATACCTATCATTTGACCTTCAAAAACTTATTCTAACCAATCACAAATACGAAAAATATGCTATTGCTGTTGAAATATTTCAATAATCAAATTTGCCTTATTGTTGTTGAAGTGTTAACTCAATTTGAAATTTATTAGATTTAAGAAAAATTAAATCGTAATTTATCATATTCGGATTAAAAGCCAAAATCTTCTGCAAAACATAAAAATAATTTTATATTTAAGCCGTTGTAAATTAAATATACAATTTCGGATGAAAAACATAAGTCTATTATTATTCATATTGCTTACCTGCACAACTTTAAATGCTCAAAAAGTAAATTGGATGAGTATGAATGAAGCTTTGGCAGCTCAGGAAAAAGAACCTAAGAAGATTTTTATGGATGCCTATACAGATTGGTGTGGTCCATGCAAAACACTAGACAGAAACACCTTGAATCACCCAAAAGTAGCGGCATATCTAAATGAACATTTTTACCCAGTGAAATTCAATGCTGAAGGAACTGAGGTCATTATGTTTAAAGATTTTGAGTACACCAACCCAAATCATGATCCTAACCGAAAAGGAAGAAACGCACAACACTTTCTTGCCAATGCGCTTAAAATTTCTGCCTATCCAACTTTGGTGTTTTTTGATGAAGAAGGAAATGTAATTTCACCTATTGTAGGCTACAAAACACCACAACAATTGGAGTTGTATTTAAAAATGATGGTAAGTGGTGACTATAAAAACTTAACCACACAAGAAGCATGGCAAGAATACCAAAGTGAGTTTGAGCCTGAATTCTAAACTCAATCCCAATTGTAGAAACCAAAAAATCCTTGTTCTGATAAACAAGGATTTTTTACTCAACTTTTTAACCAGCAGAGCTGATTTTGATTAGTCAGCTTCATACATAGCCAACACACGAGCTGAAGGATCTTTAACATCTCCACACCATTTTGGTAACCACTGGTATGGCGTTAGTTGAAAATGTTTTCCGTAGTATTTCTGAAAAGTCTTCAAATAATAATAGGCTTCCTTGCTAGCTGGCAAAGTTGGAAAAGCATGTTTTTGGATTTCAAACTCTTCATCTGTAACTAATAAATCTACATGCTTTTGAATAATGCTACTCCATGATTTTTTTAAGTCGCTAACACTATCAGAAAATCCATTTTTACGTCTCCAAAGCACTTCATCTGGTATTAATTGTTCAGCTTCAAACGCTTTTCTAATCAAGTATTTTTCCATTTTAGCAGCACCAAACATGCGGTCTTTTGAAGGAATTCCCATGTAATATTTCACAAACTCCCGATCAGCAAAAGGCACTCGTGCTTCTAAGCCTGAGTTGGAAATGGATCGATCTCCTCGCTTCATATCAAAAAACTGAATGTCTTTTAGCAACCGAATGGCTTCTCCTTGAAAAGCATCTTCCGTTGGTGCATTTTGGAAATACAAATAAGATCCGAATTCGTCTGCAGTTTCGCCAGAAAACAAAACTTTTACATCAGAATGTTCGCTTACATATTTTGCAATAAGCTGGTGTCCAACTGATGCGCGAATCGTAGTCACATCAAAACTACCGAGCATGTACACCGTATGCTCTAAAGCTTCTAGAAAATCTGCTTCTGTTGCTTCTACACTATGGTGTTTACTGCCAATGTGCTCTGCTACTTTTTTAGCAGCAATAAGGTCTGGGCTACCCGGTAAACCAATGGAAAAAGTTTCTAGTTGTTTGCCTTGTTTACGGTAAGCTCGAGCTAAAATTCCAGCTACTAAGCTGCTATCTAATCCGCCACTAAGTAAACAACCTACTGGACGTTCACTCATCATTCGTTTTTCTACTGCTTGGGTAAGTAAAAGATTAATTTGCTGGCAATAGGCTTCTTCTGTTTCTTCTTTAGCCGTGTATTCGTGTACATAATAAGTAGAAAATTCATCTAGGCTTGATTTCCAAAAATGAGCAGGTGGAAATTGGTTCAATTCTTTACAGAAGGCTAAACTTTTACTTTCTGAAGCAAAATAAACTCCTTGGTGTTCATCCTTACCCATATACAACCCACGAACACCAAGATGATCTCGAGCTACAATAAATTCGTTGGTAATTTCATCGTATAAAATAAAGGCGAATTCAGCTTCTACTTCTTTCAACATTTGCTCCACACCTACTTTGCGATATAGATCAATCAGAATTTCGCAATCTGAACCTGTGGTTAAGGTAATTTCATGTTTTTTAGCTAATTCCTTATAATTGAAAATTTCTGCATTTGCAATTAACCAACAATGATTTTTATACATTGGCTGATTGCCTTTTGGTGAAAGACCGTTAATGGCCAAACGATGAAACCCAAAATAGGCATTTTCAGAAACCGCTTCGAATTCTGAATAATCTGGACCGCGATGCTTTATTTTCATAAACGCATCAAATAATGTAGTTTGATCTAAAGTTGAATCGATACTTGCAAAAATTCCACACATGATATTTAATTTAATATTTAAAGCAAATTAGCAACATATATAAATATTATTCAAGCTTAAGTGATTATTAATTGATATTTTTTACTATTATTGATTTTTAATTAAATTATTACAGATGATAGACAATACAGATCGAAAAATCTTAAATTTATTAAGTATGGATGCGCGAGCTTCCTTAAAACAGATAGGGGATGCTTGTCATTTATCTACTGCTGGAGTGCATTTACGCTTAAAAAAGCTAGAAGACCAAGGCATTATCACCGGTTCCAAGTGTACTATTGACAATTCTAAAATTGGCTACCAAACCCAAAGCTTCATTGGTATTTATTTTGATCGTGCCAATATTTACCGTAAAGTAAGTCAGGCTTTATTTGCAATCCCCGAAGTGGTAGAATGCAGTTATACCACTGGAAATTTTTCACTTTTAATTAAAGTCTTGTGTAAAGACAATAAGCATTTAACTGAAATCTTAAGTAATCAAATTCAACTGATAGAAGGTATTGCTCGTACGGAAACTTTTATTTGTTTAGAAGAAACCTTTAAACGCGAAATTGAGTTGAGGTTGGAGGAATGATAAAAGATTTGATTTATAGTAGGTGTACTACGAAGTTGCAAACTTCGCAGAGCGGTGGATGGAAGGCTTTTAATTTAAATTTTGATTTTTATGCCACGAATGCACGAATGAAAAATTAATGCTACACGAAGTTTAAAGTTTTAAATTGCATTTTTATAAGTGTTCTTTGAGTAAGAGTTTCTCTATGCTGTGCTATGCTGTGCGAAGTTTGAAACTTCGCACTATTCCTAAAGATTAAAAAAACTATTTATGCTCAGAGGTAAATATCTATAATTTTTAGTAGGTGTACTACGAAGTTGCAAACCTATGCTCTGCGAAGTTTGAAACTTCGCAGAGCACTTTTTTGCTGGAAGTTGCACTATTAGCAGAGAATGTAAAAAATCAAAATAAGAGTTCAATGCACCATTCTACTTCCCAAATAACAAAGCAACATCTTCTTTGTTGAAAGATTTCTTTTCAAGGTCTGTACGGATTACTTCAGAAGCTACACTTTTCTTTTTGTCTTGTAACGCGGTGATTTTTTCTTCAATGCTATCTTTACAAATCATTCTATACGCCATTACTTTTTTATCTTGACCTATTCGGTAACAACGATCTATGGCTTGACTTTCTACTGCTGGATTCCACCACGGATCAACTAAATACACATAGTCTGCTTCGGTTAAATTAAGACCAGTTCCACCTGCTTTTAAGCTGATTAAAAAAACACGAACATCTGTGTTTTGCTGGAAATTAGTTACTTTTTCTTCTCTGTTTCTAGTCTGTCCGTCTAAATATTCAAAATGAATGTTCTCCTTCATCAAGCGCTCTTTTACCAACTGCAACATGCCGACAAATTGGGAAAAAACCAAAACCTTATGTGCGTTCACCTTTTCTAATAAATGGGTAGTTAATTCGTCTAACTTGGTAGAGTAATTGCCATAATCTTTTTCTTTATCTGCTAAAGCGGTAGAATTACAAATTTGCCTAAGTTTTGTAAGCCCTTGTAAAATATACATTTGCGACTTATTTACACCCTCATCTTCTATTTGTTCTTGTAGCTTTTGTTTAAAGTACAGCTTAAAATCCTCATATACTTTACGCTGT
>Ga0307944_1000662_pt1 | contig 18091 bp, 20 predicted proteins | sample OrgLakmetagen179_FD_201831 | JGI IMG/M metagenome (GOLD analysis project Ga0307944, IMG submission 201831) | Saline water microbial communities from Organic Lake, Antarctica - #179 | ecosystem: Environmental > Aquatic > Non-marine Saline and Alkaline > Saline | place: Antarctica: Organic Lake... | reverse complement strand
GATTAATAAAATAAGTCATTTAGTACATAGCTTTATCAAAAATGCTGATAGCTTTATGATAGAAGATTTTAATGATTATGAGATAGTTAGAAACAGAGACACTGTTATGTTAGATAGATTACAAACTTTCATCAGGGATAACGATTTAGAGATGCCTGACTTAGAACCCATTAAAAACCACTATAAAATAATAGAATAGAAATGAAACATATAAAACCTTACAAAATATTTGAAAGCAACAGTCCTAACTTCCCAACTACAAGAGAGGAAGTTATAGAAGTTTGTAAAAAATATGATATAGAGAACTATACTATTAATGATGATTTAAGTATTGATGTTAATCATAACGTTATTTTAAATTTTAAAAGGTTAGAATATTTACCACTTAAATTTAATTATGTGAGTGGTGGTTTTAGTTGTCACCACAATAAACTAAAAACATTAAAAGGTAGTCCACAAACAGTAGGTGGTTTTTTTGAATGCTCTTTTAATTATTTAGAATCACTAGAAGGTTGTCCACAAACAGTAGGTAGTTATTTTATGTGTTATGATAACGAATTAAGAACACTAGAAGGTAGTCCACAAAAAATAGATGGTGATTTTAATTGTGGTGATAATTATTTAACTGATTTAGAACATTTCCCAGAAGTAAGTGGTGGTATATACATAAATACAAACCCAGTAAATTTACTAGTATATACCTTTATCAAAAATGCTGATAGCTTTATGATAGAAGACTTTATAGACTATGAGATAATTAGGAACAGAGATACTGTTATGTTAGATAGGCTTCAAACATTCATAGAAGGATTTGATTTAGAAATACCTGACTTAGAAAAAATTAAAGAACACTATAAAATAATAGAATAAAATGAAACATATAAAACCCTATAAAATATTCGAGAATGCTAGTCCTAACTTCCCAACTACAAGGGATGAAGTTATAGAAGTGTGTGAAAAGTATGAAATAGAAAATTATACCATAAACGATGATTTAAGTATTGGTGTTGATGGTAGTGTATATTTAGAGAAGGAAAAATTAGAATACTTACCACTTAAATTTAATTATGTGAGTGGTGATTTTAGTTGTTATGATAATAAATTAAAATCGTTAGAAGGTTGTCCACAAACAGTAGGTGGGCGTTTTAATTGTTATTTTAATGAGTTAGTATCATTAGAAGGTAGTCCACAAACAGTAAATGGTGATTTTAATTGCTTTAATAATAAACTAGAATCATTAGAAGGTAGTCCAAAAACAATAAATGGTGATTTTGATTGTTCTTATAATAAATTAACCGATTTAGAATATTTTCCAGAAGTAAATGGTTCGGTAACTATATATGGAAATATAGTAAATTTATTAGTATATACATTTGTGGAAAATGCTAATACTTTCCTCATAGAAAATGCTAATGCTTTCCTCATAGAAGATTTTGTAGACTACGAGATAGTTAGAAACGGTGATACTGTTATGTTAGATAGATTACAAACTTTTATAAGAGATAATAATCTAAGGATGCCTGAGTTAGAACCCATTAAAAACCACTATAAAATAATAGAATAGTATGAAACATATAAAATTATACGAAGAATATAACAGTACTAAGGAAGTAGTAGAAGAAGTAATTAAATATGAGGTAATATTTGATGTAGTTGATGTATCAAGCGACCCAGTTGCTAAGGAAGAATTTGATAATTATGAAGATGCCTTAGCATATTATGAGAAAACATATGAATATGATGATGGTGTATATAGGACAAGAACTCATTCAAAAATGCTAGATGAAATAACATATTCTGTATCCTATGAATATGACAGTGATAATGAGGATAAAGACGATGTTGATGATGATGATAAAAATTGGGATATAATCGATACTGATAATATGGAGTCAGAAGAATATCGAATTAATGATGATTCTGAAAATGTTTTGGAACAGATTGAGGATTGGTTCAAAGAAAAATATGATTCAAATAGGACAAAATACCATGAGATAGATGTTTATTACAATGATGATGACTATAAGACTATACAAATTAGGTTTTCTGATCACACAGAAAACATTATGAACAATGATAGATTCAGAAGTAAGGATTATTACATATCAGTTGTTGTTTCTGATTATGATGTTACTGATAGCAGATTTGGTATGTCAAATAGTTTTGAGAGAAGGAATAACGAACATGAACTAAAATATGGTAGTAGTGATGATACTATACAAATGGAAATAGATATTGATTTTTTAATTAAAGAGTTAAAAGAGGAAATATTAGAAGACTTTGGATAGTAAATACATTACAAAATAAGTAATTAATATATACTTTATGAAGCATATAAAACCTTATAAAAATATTAGACAGGTTACAAACATTTATAAGTGATAATGGTTTAGATATGCTGGATTTGAAAGAAATTAAAAAAAATAATAGAATAAACATGAAACATATAAAACCTTATAAGATATTCGAGAGCAATAGTCCTAACTTCCCAACTACAAGAGAGGAAGTTATAGAAGTGTGTGAAAGGCATAGAATAAAAAACTATACTATTAATGATGATTTGAGTATTGATGTTGATGGGGATGTTGGTTTAAATTTTAAAAGGTTAGAATATTTACCACTTAAATTTAATTATGTGAGTGGTGGTTTTAGTTGTCACCGCAGTAATCTAAAAACATTAGAAGGCTGTCCACAAACAGTAGGTGGTTATTTTGAATGCTCTAATAATAATTTAGTATCATTAAAAGGTTGTCCACAGACAGTAGGTGGTTATTTTAATTGTTTAAAAAATGAATTAAAATCATTAAAAGGTTGCCCACAAACAGTAAGTGGTGATTTTAGTTGTGGTAATAATGAATTAAAAACATTAGAAGGTTGTCCACAAACAGTAGATGGTTTTTTTGAATGCTCTAATAATAATTTAGTATCATTAAAAGGTTGTCCACAAACAGTAAGTGATAGTTTCTATTGTCATGATAACGAATTAAAAACACTAGAAGGTTGTCCACAGTCAGTAGATGGTGATTTTAATTGTTCTTATAATGAATTAAAATCATTAGAAGGTTGTCCACAAACAGTAGATGGTGATTTTTATTGTGCCAATAATGAATTAAAAGACTTAGAAAACTTCCCAGAAGTAAGTGGTAATGTATATATAACTGAAAACCCAGTAGATTTATTAGTATACACCTTTATCAAAAATGCCAATAGCTTTATGATAGAAGATTTTATAGACTATGAGATAGTTAGAAACGGAGACACTGTTATGTTAGATAGATTACAAACATTCATTAGAGATAATGATTTAAAGATGCCTGACTTAGAAGAAATTAAAGAACACTATAAAATAATAGAATAAACATGAAATATATAAAACCTTATAAGATATTTGAGAATATATCTAACTATTTCCCAACTACAAGAGAAGAAGTTGTGGAAGTATGTATAAAATTTGAAATTATAAATTATACTATCAATGATGATTTAAGTATAGATGTTGATGGTGATGTTGATATGGCGAATAAGGGAATAAGCAGCTTACCAATTAAATTTGGAAAGGTAAGTGGTGATTTTGCTTGTGAGTCTAATTATCAATTCTTTACACTAGAGGGATGTCCTTATGAGGTTGGTGGGAGTTTTAGTTGTAATACCAATGAACTTTTTTCACTAAGGGGGTGTCCTAAGATAATAGGAATTGATTTTGATTGTGGGTATTGTCCAATAGATTCATTGGAAGGTTGCCCAGAAACAGTAGGTGGTAATTTTTATTGTGAGCATAGTGGTATAGAATCATTAGAATATATGACAAAAAATATTGGGGGATCTGTTATTTTAAACATGAATGAAATAAAATCATTCAAAGGATGTCCAGATAGTATATTTGGTAATTTGTATATAAGTGATAATAATATCACAGACTTAGAATATATACCAAATGTATCAGATTATATACACTTGCAAAGGAATCCAGTACACTCTATAGTAAACTCTTTCATTATAAAAGGTGATGATATGCTAATTGAAGATTTCCAAGACTATGATATAATAATTGATAATAAATCTATAAATTTGTTTAGGTTAGAAAATTTCTTTAAAGATTTTAACCTACCAATGCCAGACTTAAAAGAAATAAAAAAACATTATAAAATAATAGAATAAGAATGAAATATATAAAACCTTACAAGATATTTGAGAGTGCTAGTCCTAATTTCCCAACTACAAGGGATGAAGTTATAGAAGTGTGTGAAAAGTATGAAATATATAACTACATCATTAATGATGATTTAAGCATTAATGTTGAAGGTGATGTTGATTTAAATATTGATATCGATGAGGATATAGGCCTACAAAATATAAAATTAAAATATTTACCTGTTGTATTCAACTATGTAAAAGGCTCATTTTATTGTCAAGATAATGAATTAATATCACTAGAAGGTTCACCACGTGATGTTGGAATTTTTGATTGCTCTAATAATAAATTAAAAACACTTGAAGGTGGGCCAGTGGATGTGCGTGGTTTTTTCAGTTGTGATGATAATAATTTAAAAACATTAAATGGGTCACCTTCTAATGTTTCTAGGTGGTTTTCCTGTTCTAATAATAATTTAAAAACATTAGAGGGTTCTCCAAATGTTGTAAACGGAGAGTTTGTTTGTCATAATAATGAGTTAGAATCATTAAAGGGTATTACTAAAAATATAACTGATAGATTATATATAAACCACAATAATATTAAATCGTTGGATTACTTTCCAACAACAACAAGTATAATATTCACACAAGGAAATCCAATAGATGTACTAATAAGCACTTTTATCAGAAATGATAACTTCAATGATCTTTTAGAAGAATTTGAAGAATTTGAAATATTAAGAAATGGTGTTGTTGTTTATCTAGATAGATTAAAAACCTTCATAGAAGGATTTGATTTGAAAATGCCTAGCTTAGATAGAATTAAACAAGAGTATAAAATAATAGAATAAACATGAAACATATAAAACCTTACAAAATATTCGAGAATGCTAGTCCTAACTTCCCAACTACAAGAGAGGAAGTTATAGAAGTGTGTAAAAAATATAGAATAAAAAACTACACTATCAATGATGATTTAAGCATAGATGTTGCTGATGATGTTTTTTTAACTAGAAGCTTAGAGTATCTACCACTTAAATTTAACCATGTGGAAGGTTCTTTTTTATGTGGCTTTAATGAATTAAAAACATTGGAGGGTAGTCCACAAACATTAGGTGGGTTTTTTAATTGCTCTTATAATAAACTAAAGACATTAGAAGGTTGTCCACAAACAATAGTACGTGGTTCTTTTAAATGTTCTAATAATAATATAATGACATTAGAAGGTAGTCCACAAACAATAAATGGTGATTTTATTTGTAGTGATAATAAGTTGGCAGATTTAGAACATTTCCCAGAAGTAAATGGTATAATAAATATAGAGAAAAACACAGTAAATTTATTAGTATATACTTTTATTAATAAAGTGGATACTTTTATGATAGAAGATTTTAACGACTATGAAATAGTTAGAAACAGTGATACTGTTATGTTAGATAGACTAGAGACCTTTATTAGTGATAATGATTTAATGATGCCAGACTTAAAAGAAATAAAAAAACATTATAAAATAATAGAATAAACATGAAACATATAAAGCCTTACGAGATATTTGAGAGTGCTAGTCCTAATTTCCCAACTACAAGAGAGGAAGTTATAGAATTGTGTGAAAGGTATAGAATAAAAAACTATACTATTAATGATGATTTAAGTATCGATGTTGATGGTGATGTTAATCTTTCATATGGGAACTTAGAATACTTACCACTTAAATTTAATTATGTGAGTGGTAATTTCTATTGTAATAATAATGCATTAGAATCCTTGGAAGGTAGTCCACAAACAGTAGGTGGTGGTTTTCAATGTAGCCAAAATGAATTAAAAACATTAGAAGGTTGTCCACAAACAGTAAATGGGAATTTTCTTTGTTTTGGAAATGAATTAAAAGACTTAGAATACTTCCCAGAAGTAAGTGGTAATGTATACATAAAGGGAAACACAGTATATCTATTAGTGTATACTTTTATTAGAACTGCTAGTAGTTTTATGACAGAAGATTTTATAGACTATGAGATAGTTAGAAACGGAGACACTGTTATGTTGGATAGGCTACAAACATTTATAAGGGATAATGATTTAGAAATGCCTGATTTAGATGAAATTAAAAAACACTATAAAATAATAGAATAAAAATGAGACATATAAAACACTATAAAATATTTGAAAGAAATAGTCCTAATTTTCCAACTACTAGAGAGGAAGTTATACAAGTGTGTGATAAGTATAGGATAGAGAACTACACTATTAATGACGATTTAAGTATTGATGTTGATGGTATTGTTAGATTGTTTGGCAAAAATCTAGAATACTTACCCCTTAAATTTAATTATGTGAGTGGTAATTTCTATTGTAATGATAATGCATTAGAATCCTTGGAAGGTTCTCCACAGACAATAGGTGGTTGTTTTGATTGTTCTCGTAATGGTTTATTATCATTAGATGGTTGTCCACAAACGATAAATGGGTTTTTTGACTGTAGTGATAATAATTTAGAATCATTAGAAGGTGGTATGCAAATAGTAGGTGGGTATTTTGATTGTTCTTATAATGAATTAATATCATTAAAAGGAGTTTCAGAAATAGGAGGTAGATACTTTGATTGCCAATTTAATAATTTAACCGATTTAGAGCATTTCCCAGATGTAAATGAGAGTGTGTACTTAGCTTCAAATCCAGTGAATAATATTGTATATACCTTTATCAAAAATGCTGATATCTTTATGATAGAAGATTTTGTAGATTATGAAATAGTTAGAAATGGTGATACTGTTATGTTGGATAGGCTTCAAACTTTCATAGAAGGATTTGATTTAGAAATGCCTAATTTAAAAGACATTAAAAAACATTATAAAATAATAGAATAGAATGAAACATATAAAACCTTACAAGATATTCGAAAATAACAGTCCTAACTTCCCAACTACTAGAGAGGGTGTTATAGAAGTGTGTGAAAAGTATGCAATAAAAAACTACACTATTAATGATGATTTAAGCATTGATGTTGATAGTTATGTATATTTAGATAATAAAGGCTTAAAATATCTACCTCTTAAATTTAATTATGTGAGTGGTGGCTTTGATTGTTCTAATAATAAACTGAAATCATTAGAAGGTGGTCCACAAACGCTAGGTAGTGGCTTTGATTGTTCTAATAATAAACTGAAATCATTGAAAGGTGGTCCACAAATAGTAGGTGGTGGCTTTATCAATTGTTCTAATAATAAATTAACAGACTTAGAATACTTCCCAGAAGTAAGTGGTTATATAAACACAAAATTTAACTTAATAAATTTATTAGTATACACCTTTATCAAAGATGTTAATAGTTTTCTCATAGAAGATTTTATAGACTATGAGATAGTTAGAAACGGAGACACTGTTATGTTAGATAGATTACAAACATTCATTAGAGATAATGATTTAGAAATGCCTGATTTAGATGAAATTAAAAAACACTATAAAATAATAGAATAAATCCTCTAAGATAGTAAAATATATATTTAAACTTATCATAATATTTGTATATAAATAGGGAAAAGTACAATAAAATATATATAAAATAAAAGAAATAAAAAATGTCAGATAAAGAAAATCTTAGTGAAGAAGATTACTTAAAAAAACACCTAGGAAACCAAGACTCTAATGGTAATAATCAAACGAATAGTGATATACCAACTAGTGATTATAAACAAGGTGAAGATTCAGAAGGTATTAAAGTAAGTGATTTGAAATATTTCTCATTTAGTGTAGATATGCTACCATGTGGTAAGTTTTACCCAAGTGGATCAATGCTTATGATTAGACCAGCAGAAGTTGTTGAAATACAAGCATACTCTACTGTAGATGATAACAACTTCTATGATGTTGTTGAAAAAATGAATGGGATGTTACAATCTTGTGTCCGTATAAAGTTTCCAGATAATAAGATTGGATCTTATTTGGAATTAAAAGACCAAGATAGATTATATACCATATTTCTAATAAGAGAACTTACATTCCAAAAAGGTAATTCTTTAACAGTTAAAGTTCCATCGCCATGTGGTAATGAAGAAGAGGAAATGTCTATTGAGTTAGTTAGAGATAACTTTGTGTTCCACGAAATAAGTGATAGTCTTAAAAAATACTTTACACCTAGTAATGGTACTTACAATTTTAAATTAACTAATAAAAAGAGCTTTGAACTTGCTCCACCAACAATAGGGATACAGAAATCATTTAGTGATTATATAATCCAAGAAACTAATGCAGATAAAAAACCTAATTTAGCTTTTCTTAAAATAATTCCTTTTTTATTAGCTAACAGAACTAGTATCTCATATGAGGGTATTAAGGCTAAGCTAAAAGACTTTAAAGATATGGATGAGGTTTCATTCCAATTTTTAAATTCAGCAGTTAGCAAGCTTTCATTTGGTATTAAAGAACTTAAAAAAATATCAGAGTGTGGTGAGGAGGTACGCACACCCATGAAGTTTCCCAGCGGAGCATCAAGTATTTTCGTTGTTCAAGATGCCTTTGAAGCATATCTTGAAGAATAAATTAATGTTACAAAAACATTTCCACTTACAAGAGTATTCAATAGACTCTTGGCCATTTTGGATGTTTGAGGAAAACATTAAGATAGTAAATGAAATAGTTGAGGAAGAAGAAAAGAACCAAGGAAAGCAAGAACAACAACAATCTTCTAACTTTGATGCTAACTCAATGATGAAAAATGCCCAAAGTATGACCAATAACATACCAAAGCCTAAATATTAAGAAAGGGATAGGTTTATAGCCTATCCTTTTTAATTTATATAATTAAATGGAAAAAGAAAGATTATACTTTATAGAGAATGTATTAAAAAATTCACCTAATAGGATTAAAGAATCTTATGTAAGCAAACATTATCCAATAGTATTTGAGCAAATAATAGATATAACTAGGGATAAGGATTTCTCATTTAAACAAAGAATTTGGCATTGGATTTATAATAACACTAATTTCATAAAATGCTACTGTGGTAATAAGGTATCATTTGGACAATCTTGGAAAGGTGGATATAAAGAATATTGTTCTAACAAATGTTCTTCCAACTCACCAAGTGTTAAAGAAAAGGCAAAAAATACAATTGAAGAAAAGTATGGAGTTTCCCACTACTCTAAAACTGATGAGTTTAAAGAAAAATATAAAAAAACTAGTTTGGATAAATATGGTGTTGACAACTATTCCAAAACCAAAGACTATGTAAATAAGTCTAAAGAAACATATCTTAAAAAGTATGGTGTTGATTCATTTACAAAGACTGAAAAATATAATATAATATCTAGAAACACATCATTTAAAAAGTATGGAGTTTCCCACTACTCTAAAACTGATGAGTTCAAAGAAAAGTTTTCTAAAACAATGATGGATAAATACAATTCTGCTTCTTGCTTTGGGGGAGAGAATTATAGAGGAGAGAACTTTGAAATGTGTAAAAACAATTTATATGTAAAGTATCTAGGTAATGGTATAAGTAAATTTAAGTGTGATGATGATAAATTACACACCTTTGATATAAGCACTGATAATTACTTTGGTAGGCTTTGTAATTCTAATAAGTTATGCACTGTATGTAGTCCTATTTCTGACTTAGATTCCATTAAGGAAAAAGAACTATATGAATATGTCAAAAGCATATCATCACATAATGTTGTTAAGAATTATAGGGATAAATACGAAATAGATGTTTACATACCAGAACTTAGCATAGGCTTTGAATTTAACGGTCTTTATTACCACTCTAACAAGTTTAAAAAGAATAACTATCATATTGTAAAGAAAAACTATTTTAAGGATAGAGGGATAAGGATTATACATATATGGGAAGATGATTGGGTAGATAGAAAAGAAATAATAAAATCTCAAATACTATATAATCTTAATAAAATAGAAAATAGAGTATATGCTAGAAAATGCATTGTTAAGGAAATATGTACTAAAGCTTCATCTATATTTCTAAACGAAAACCATATACAAGGTACATGTAATAGTGTATATAAAATAGGTTTGTTTTATAATGACGAATTGGTTTCTATTATGACGTTCGATAAATTTGAGGGGAGAAAGAAAATGGAAGAAGGTGGTTGGAATTTAAACAGATACTGTTCTAAAACATACCATAATATAGTTGGTGCACCTTCTAAATTACTAAAACATTTCATAAATGAGAAGAGTCCAATTAGAATTATAAGCTATGCAGATTACTATTGGAGTGATGGTAATTTATACGAACAACTTGGATTTGAAGAAAAGTATATTACAAAGCCAGATTATAAATATATTGTAAATGGTAAGAGGGTTCATAAGTCCAACTATAAGAATAGTAATATTAAAACATCTATGACAGAGAGTGAATACACAAAATCTAATAATATTTACAAAGTTTATGATTGTGGTAAAATAAAATATGAATTATTAAAACAAAAAAAAGCCAAATAAATCATTATTTGGCTTTTTTATAAATTATTAACTAGTAACCCGATACTAATGGTGGGTTAATAGTGAAGTTTTGATCTATGTATTCATCAATAAAGTAATCCCATACAAAATTTGCAGTGACTTCTTTGATGATATCATTAGAACTCCAATCTAAGTCATAACCTCCTAACTTCTTTAGTTGAACGTTTTGGAATGTAACACGTCTTAATACAACACCTTTTTTATCATGTTGGTTAACTATTATAGTCCCAATTAAGTCACTCTTATAGTGAAGTGAGCCATTCTGTGAATTAAATACTAAATCATACCATGCTTTCATTGTGTTCCAAGTCTCCATAGCACCTTCTTGATTAACATTTACCTGAAACGGTATATTTATTTCACCAGACGTTTTAATAGGTGTGGTTAAAAACTGTCTTGTAGAATACTTGTAACGTTGCGTTACGTTCTGAATATCAAAAGCGGTTAAAGCAGCAGCCTCTAAATCTACTTTAGTGGCATTTTCTAGCAAAAGAATAGGATCTCTACCTTGTGCTTGTAAGATAACTGGTAAAATAAAGGTTACTTCAAATAGGTTTTTATATACAACCTCATCTGGGAGTGTCCCTGGTCCACCTGGACTTCCTACGTTTGATATTTGTGTAAAATGTGGTAATGGCATAATTTTTAGTTATTTTTTATATTTTATATATTAATGTATTTTATCTCTCTAGTATATATATTAAATCAAAAAAACAACTTTTATATTAAATATGGTATAATTATATAAATAAGCAATATGGCAAAGATATTTTTGATAGGAGATACACACATTGGTTTGGGTTATCCCAATAAGACTGACAAGTGGTTGAAAGTTCACAAGGAGTACTTTGATGACTTCTTAATACCTACTCTAAAGAGGGAGGTAAAAGAAGGTGATATAATTATCCACCTAGGTGATTTTTTTGATAATAGAAATGTTGTACCCATTAATCTATTAAATTTTGGAATGGATCAAGTTGAAAGGATAGCACAAATAGCACCATTTCATATACTTGTTGGTAACCATGACTGTTGGTCTAGAAGTAGCGATGAGATAAACACTATAAGACCTTTTAAGTACATACCAGGTGTTAGTATTTACGATAAGGTATCAACACTAGAGTATAATGGTTATAAGTTCCTTATGATGCCTTATTTTGAGAAAAAGAGTGAACAGATAAGACATTTAAATGAGAATAAGGATTGTGATTATGTTCTTTGTCATTCTGATTTAAATGGTGCTAAAATGCATTTAACATCAGTTGGTCATAAAAACAATGATATGATTGGTGTTGATGAATTTAAAGGATTTAAAGGTGTTTATTCTGGTCATATACATTTAGTTCAAAGGAATAAGAACTTCACATTTATAGGCTCTAACTTTCAGATGGATAGAAATGATTATGGTGACCAAAAAGGTATGTTTGTTATTGATACAGAAAATGATAAAGAAGAATTTATAGAAAACAATGTCTCGCCAGTATTTAAAAGAGTTAAAGTAACACAAGAGAGCGATTTAGATACTTTAGAAGAATTAAAGGATACTAAAGACTATATAGACTTATTCATATCTAATAATTTATTGATTAATGATAGGAAACTTAGAAGAAAATTAGAAATACTACTAGAAAGTGGTAAGTTTGCCTCTGTGGACTATATAGACGATATAACAAATGATTTAGAGGATGGTGATGAAGTAGATTCAGTAAATGAAGAATTTGATGAAGATAACTTAGATATATCTATTCAACTAGATTATGAAGATTATGTAAAGGAGTATATTCTAAAGCAAAAATATGATAATAATAAATTTAAGGATGGGATATTAGAGCATTATTCTAACATAATAGGAATATATAAAGATAACTTTAAGCTTAACAAAAACGATAATGACTGAGACCATTGATGCGTATGAAGTTTATGAAAGAATTTTCACAAACAGACCTTATGGTAAAAACTTAAAAATATACTCAAAAGATATAATAAAGATTGTGATAGAATTACTATCAGACTATGAAGAATATGAGATGTGTATTGAACTAGATAAATACCTAGAATCTAGGTTTGATCATAATAAGGGTTATAAAGACTTTAAAATGTTTTAGGATATCTTATTTATTCTTAAGTTTTCTATCTAGAATTTTAGAAATATTAGATCCAATAGTCATATGTATATTTTTTATATCATCTGATTCAACCTCTTCGATTTCACCCATAAACTTATAAAAAAATCTATAATATACGCTAGAGTCCAAATCCTCTGGTATCTCTTTTTTAATTGATAAGTCTATCTTATAGCTATTGTTTATGTTTATTTCGAAATCAAAAGTAGTTTTAGAACATGGTGTTGTTTTAAATTTAGGCTGGTACTTAACCTCAAATACTGAATAGTCTGTTATCTTATTTTTCCTCATATAAAAATTTAAAAACATTGCAGGTGCTTCTATAAAGTCTGATAGTGTTTGTAAATCATCACCAAAATCATTTGACTCTATTATATCCTCCATTCTTTTCTTTAAATCTATAATTGAATCAAAATCTACCTTATGGTAAATGCAATTTATATCATATAAATATACAAATGAATTATCTTCTAACACAGTTTTGTCTAAATCTACTTTAAATATAAATTTAGTGTGTATTATAGATACATCCTCAGCCTTTAACCCATGTATTGAAATAACTAGTTTTAAAAACTTTTTATCAATAGTTGATTCATATAAAGTTTCGACAGAATTAACCATTCCACTGTTTTCATCAAATATATCTCTAACTACATTTTCTATTTCAGATATCTTTATCATTATTAAAATTGTTTTTCATAAGATTCTTTTCTTAAATCAAGAATTCTCTCTATATAACCATTCCTTCTTAAAAGTTTAAAAACTAAATTTTTTAGAGAATACTCACCACTTTCACTTTCTAGACCAGACTTTCTATAATTTTTTATCTTATCCCAGAGTTTTTTAACACGCTTTTTATATTCATTATAATCATATTTATCTATTTCGTCTTCCAAGTCATCAACTAGCATCATAATACCCTTAGCCTTTTCTTTAATATCCATCTCGTCTGGTATAAAGTCAACCTTAACAGGTTCTATATTCCATTTACTATTAAGCACTGAATACACACCAGAAGACCTATGTGGTTCTTTGATATCTTGTATATAGACTTCAACTTCAAAACCATTGACATATAAATCATATGATTTATTCCATAGGTTTTTAGCAGAATCCGTAAACTTTTTAACTAGTTTAGTATCTGAATTAACCTTTTCAAAATCTATTATTATATGTAAATCAAAGTCCGAATATTTTTCAGACCAATTAAAGTTAGCAAGTGATCCAGTTAAGGTAATATCATCTATTTCAACATTTAGGCTAGTTGTATTATAAAAGTCTTGTGATATAGTTAATAACTTTTCACGCACATCTTCTTTCATACTTTTATCTTCTTCCCAAATTTTGGTGTTTAATTCATCCTTTATGTGAAAAGATTTAACTGCATCGAAATCCTTTTCCACAAATTCTAAAAACTTAGTTACTTTCATAATTATATATATTAAAATATTAAGGCCGCATTTCTAAACTTATTGTTTTAAATTAATATAATACTAAATAATAAAAGATATGAAACTTAGAGATAATGGAATTATAACAAAGGCAGACTATATTGGCAAGACTTTGGACGAAGCTTCTAAACATGCAGAAAATGGTGGCTACGTCACAAGGGTGGTTAGTAACAATGGTAATTCTCCTATGTTAGATATGGATGCTAATCAGAATAGAATTAATTTTATTATTAGTAATGATAGAGTTACTGATGTATATGGTGGATAATTAAAAATAATTATAATAAAACTTGTGAGAACCATTTAATAGTTTTATATTTGCATAGTAAAATAAATATAAGATTTTTAAAGAAAAGTATAAAGAGAGAAAATAATTTTAATATATAGAATAATGAGAACAATTAACACATTTAAGCATTTTAGTAAAAAGTCGTTTTGGTTTAGTCCAAACTCGGTAAAGAATGTTATTTGTTCTAATTTTATGATTTGATATAAAAATAGTAAAAAATATATTTAAAGCCGAGCTTCGAAAGAAATTCGGCTTTTTTGTTTTATATAATTCTGTAGCTCAGCTGGTTAGAGCATCTCCCTTTTAAGGAGAGGGTCGTGGGTTCGAAACCCACCAGGATTACACATGGAGTAGTAGCTCAGTAGGTAGAGCACTTGGTTGAAGACCAAGGTGTCGTGGGTTCGAACCCCACCTTCTCCACAAGATTAAATGGTGTGTGTAGCTCAGTAGGTAGAGCGTTGGCTTGTGGTGCCAAAGGTCGGGGGTTCGAAACCCCTCATACACCCTAAATAATACGGACGTAGTTCAAAGGCTAGAATAACGATCTCCAAAATCGTAGATGAGATTTCGAAATTCTCCGTCCGTGCTAGAGTTTAATAAAAATAATATATAGTATAATGAAACTTATAAACACATCGAGTAGTTCAAGTCGCTTAATAATTTCGAAAGAGATTCGATTGTGTGTGTAATTATTTTTTAAAAATATTATTAGCCTTTCGAATTTATTTGAAAGGCTTTTTTAGTTCTATATTTCAATGGATAGAATACTCGGCTACGGACCGAGAGATAGGGGTTCGAATCCTCTTAGAACTACTAATTATGGAAGATTTATCCGAAAGATTCTGGGTAGCGGAGACGGTCTTGAAAACCGTTTGCTTTAGGGCGTGTGGGTTCGAATCCCACATCTTCCGCATAATTTTAATGGAAGCGTACTCAATGTTGGCAAAGAGGCTGGTTTGCTAAACCAGTAGGTCTGTAAAAGGGCGAGTGGGATCGACACCCACCGTTTCCGCTAGTTTTTTATTAGTTCCTTTAATTCGTCTATTTGCTGTTGTAAGCTATCTATCTTATTATTTTGCTCTTTATTCTCATTTTCCTGCTCTGCAAGTTTTAGAGATAAGAAACTATTATAATTAACAGACATCATTCCACCGTCATCTGGTTTTTTTACAACTTCTGGATTTGTTTTCTCTATTTCTTGAGCTATAGTACCATATACAGTAATTCCTGGTTGAGTTTTTAATTCATAAGAATATACTGATTTTGATATTTTCTTTATATTGGTTTTTAACCTTTTATCTGAACTTTCAAAAAATGCATCGGCTGTTATGTCTCCATCAACAGTAACATTCCCATTTTCATCTAACTCTGTTTGATTGTTAGATTGATTATCTCCATTAGGTCTAAAGAGTATTCTTTGATTGCTGAGTCCATTTTGACTTATGATGGTTACACCAATACCAGTATCTCTAATTTTTGTATTAGTTTTAATGGTAACATCATTTTTAAAATTAGAATTACCATCATTATCAATTGTAAAAACATCGTCTAAAAAAGTATTATTATCTTTTCTTATTCCAAATGATATTATAGCTGGGGAATCAACCCCGCCCCAGTTAGATGAAGTGTTTTTATACCTCATGTATGCTCCATCTTCTCTTACTCTACCTGCTGAATTGTCATCTACTGTAAATAGTATTTTACCTAACTCAACCCCATTATCTATATCTTGATTATCTGGATTCCTAAAGGTAAATACAGGGCTAGCATTGGCTACTTCTACGTCTCCACCAAAATTAGCACCTAAACTAGAAGTATTACCCTCTGTTAAAACCTCGTCTAAAGTTGGTGTTGAATTTGTAGCCTTCGCATCATTTAATGCTACCCTAGTTTGTAGCTTTCTAAACGCTGTTAATATTGAATCCGTGGCTGCTAAATTAGAAGATGTACCAAATGCTGTAAAGTTTGTAAGAACTTTTGAAATTACTTGTGCGTTTGTTAGCTGAGTATTTGTATCTGTAGAACTAAAGTTTAACTTGCCACCTGCATCATCATAAGTTACGGATATATTGGATTCAGTGTTAGCTGACACCATCCCCCCAATTATATCCTGAACTTGTTCATTTGTTAATTGTGTATCCGCAGAGCTTGTACCTGCACCAATTAAAGTCCTAATTTCACTTGCAGTTATACCTGAGTTTAAGGTTGGCGTTGAACCATTAGAAAGTATTGCAGGTATAAGTATAGTAGGTAAATTATCTAAGTCATTGTAATCTATGTCAGTTAACTGTGAGCCATTTCCTATAAAGTTATCTGCTATAACATCACCATTATAATTCAAATTACCGTTTTCTCTTAAAGTTAGAGATTTGTTAGAAGCATCATTTCGTATGCTAAGATCCGAGTTCACAGTTATAGGAAATCCAATATAACCTTTGCGTGTTGTTCCGTTAGATTGATAAAATGAATAAAAAGAAGAGCTATTACTTCCTGGAAGACCTGTTTCAGTAGAACCCTTAATACCAGATCCATTTGGTATTAAAATTTTATTAGAAAAAGTCTTCTCACCATTAATAGTTTCAACTACACTTCCAGTCGCCCTAACAAAATTCGTACTATCAAAACCATCTAAAGTTTCTGCATCCGTACTTACAGAAATAATACCGTTTGAAATAATAACTCCACTACCAATTTTTACACCTCCTAGAACTGCATCCGTTGCTGTTTGTAGGGTATAACCTACACCTGGTATCCTCTCCCAAAAAGTACCATTGTGAATAACGTCATCTCCAACATCATATGATATAGGCTTATTTCCAGAACTTCCTGAATCGTCTAAATCAGAAGTACCTGCTGTTGTAACTCTATAGTAATGTCCTTGAACGCCTGTACTATCTGCTAAAGTAGGAGTATTTGTATCTGCGTCCCAAGTGCCTTTATAAACTTGTGATGCAGATATTGGTGTCCATGTTGCGTTTCCATCAGAGTCTGTTTTTAAAAAGTAACCATCTACTGCTCCTGATGTTAATTTAATTGTAGGTGCTTCTACGATATCTGCTATTAATTTAGTTGCCATAATTATTTATTAATTTTTTTGTTAATACTTAAACGGTTAGGCTTGTCCAATTATTTTGTATTATTGTTATCCAAGCATAAGTATTATCATTGGTTTGCATACACATCTCACAATATGTATTACTCCCATCTTTTCTATACCTCATTGTGCCTACCTTATCTAAAGAGGGTGCATCAGTATCATCAGACACCTTTATTCCACCATCAACATCTAATTTAGATTTAGGGTTTGTAGTTCCTATACCTACTTTACCTTCTATAGATTGAGTTGTCTCCCCTGTTTTCTTAACTACATTGTTGTCCAATGCATAATCACCTGCTGGTTGTATACCTGCTTGTACTAAGGTATTATTTATCCAAGCAGAACCATTCCATTTAAGTATTTCACCATTAGTATTACTTGTTATTGTAACATTATTGTGTGAATCTAGCGAATGTGATATTGGAGCATATCTACCATCTAAATCAACCGAATTTAAACCACTTACATGACCGAACGTATCCAAAGTAACATCTTGAATAACGACACCATTTGAAT
>Ga0307944_1000608_pt1 | contig 19184 bp, 12 predicted proteins | sample OrgLakmetagen179_FD_201831 | JGI IMG/M metagenome (GOLD analysis project Ga0307944, IMG submission 201831) | Saline water microbial communities from Organic Lake, Antarctica - #179 | ecosystem: Environmental > Aquatic > Non-marine Saline and Alkaline > Saline | place: Antarctica: Organic Lake... | reverse complement strand
GCCTTCCAAGGGCAGCATGCCGGAACCCATTGATGATTTTGACGACGATATTCCGTTTTAGTCAAGAGTATATGTGAGACGTAACGTTTCATGTGAAATGACATTACAAGTCCCCGTTAAATCGGGGATTTTGTTTTATAGGGGGCTGTAATGTTTTAGTTGACCCAAAAAGTAATCCGTGCTGATATATAAAATGTAACGTTTTATTGAGGCTTGGGTGATGACTGGAATTCGACGATTGATTACGGCAGATGGCGAACGGGTTTCTGTACTCGTCGATCAGTTTGGGATGCCGCTTTTTGATCCAAATTTGTTTGTCACGCGCAATGTGCGCAATGCCAGCAAGTCGGTCAGTTATGTTGAGGCACATCTAAGAGCGATTCTCTCGGTCATGGCCTGGGAGAAAGATTCCGGCATAGACCTTAAGAGCAGATTCCGCTCCGGAGAGCTTTTGAACGAGCTGGAGCTGGAGTCTCTAACAAGCTTCATGTCATACAAACACGAAACTGTTGAAAAGCTCCTGAACGGTGTGAAGCTGCTACCTAAAGCCTACAAGTACAAAAGCTCCGAAGTGACGTATTCGGCAATCGGCTTTGTCGCGGACTACCTCGACTACTTGATCAAAACACATTCCCCGCATCCCCATAGAGCACAAGAGGCAAGCGAGTTTAAGGCGCTGATTAAAAGGCGAAGGGTAAAAATAAGCACCCACTTGAACGAGCTCGAAGATAAGGCAATGACAGAAGAAGAAGAATTTCTGGTCTGGGATGCCATCGAGCCGAATTCGCCCAACAATCCGTGGCCTCGGTCCGAAGCCGTTCGAGTGCGTAACGCTATTATGTTTCTTCTGCTTTATGAAACGGGAATCAGGAGAGGGGAACTGGGCAATATTCGGACCAGTGATATCGACTTCAGAACACGTACACTTAAGATCCGCAGAAGACAGAATTCCAGGTCCGATCCGCGTGTCCGTCAGCCAAACGTAAAAACTAGAGAACGAAGCCTGCCACTGTCAGAGGATCTGAGTGCTCAAATTGAAGAATACGTAGCGACCCATCGACGCTGCAACAAAGTTGCCCGCACGCAACACAATATTTTGTTTGTTTCCCATCAGGGGAAATCGCTCGGTCAGCCGCTGGCCGTCGACTCCGTCAATTATGTTTTCCGATCCCTTAAGAGGTCAATTCCGGCATTGTCTGAGATGCACCCACATAGGCTTCGGCATCACGCAAACTACATTCTCTCTGTCACTTTGGATGAGTCTCTGAAGGATCTTTCGCCTGAAGAACGGCAGAGGGCCGATGAACAAATTCGGTCCCAGATGATGGGCTGGAGCGCGACCGGCAGTCAGCAGAGCCGGTATAACAAGAGGTACATTCAGGAAAGGGTCCGTGAAGCCACGGAAAGACGTAATGAAAAGTTTTCGTCCACCACTAATAAAAATCGCCTTAAAGCGCTGTCAGGTAATAATTCAGGAGAGGGTAAGTGATGATAGCACTCCGACATCAGGTCGAAGGGAATGAGCTAGACGCTCTTCTGCAAACAGAGTTTGTAAATAAAAATGGCTATCGATTTCGCCCGGCTGACCCTGTATGGCGACTGACCAATAACTCGAAGCTTAATATACAGCTCGAATCGATCACAGAAACATTTAACGAAACTATTCGTCCCTATTTTAGAATAGTCTTAGCCCATTATGCTAAGCCTCGATCTGCATACACGGTGAGTAATGTATGTGCGGATCTTCGGTATTTCAATTCCAACTTCACCGATGAGGATTTGTTGAGTGAAAGGGGATTTCTAAGCATTAGATCTAACCTAAGCCCGGAACATGAATACAGATTATCTCGGGTCCGTGGCTTTTTGCGCTTTTGGTACGACATTGGCTTTTGGGGTGTTGAAAAAGAGTTTCTGGAATCAGTAGCCGACATGAAATTGGAGGGCAACCCCAAGTTTAGGGCGATTTTAACCAGTGATCCGGATGAGGGGCCCTATACGCCATTGGAATCTAGGGCAATCTTCGATTGCATGAACAACTCTCTTTCAGCTGGAAATATTAACGTTGCGGACTATTTTGCGGTTTATCTACTCTTAACAACTGCTCAACGTCCGGTACAGATCGCTTCTCTTCGTTTTACTGACTTTTATAGGAAAAACGATAAGTTCTTCGTAAATGTTCCTCAAGCGAAAGGGCGCGGTGTGCCATTCCGCGGGGCATTTCAAGAGCATGAAATACCCGAGGATGCGTACATAGCTATGACGCTTCACAGGCAGCGAGTGTACGCTGAAATCGGTGAGAGCTATGACTCATTCGATTTGCCAGTATTCCCAAGCCACGAGGAGTTTGAGCGGACGCCTATTCATACTCAAAGCGAGCTAACGATCGACCATTATGCTCCATCCTTTGCTATATCGAACGCTTGCACGAGAGTCGAGCATGAGATCCAAGCAATGAGTGAGCGTACCGGTGAACCTATTCATCTCACTCCAAAGCGATTTCGCTCGACAATGGGTACAGACATGGCTCGCGAGGGTCGTGGTACGGCCATTATCGCCGCTAAGCTTGGCCATGCCGATCTGCAAAATGCCGGCGCGTATGTACAGTCTCAGCCCGAGTTTGCAGAAAAGATCAACAAAGCCGTTGGTGGAATGCTTGCACCGCTGGCTCAGGCGTTCGCAGGTACCCTTATTCGCGGCGAATCAGAAGCACTAAGGGGGGGAGACCCAACCAGTCGAATTCGCACGATAGACGGCTCCAAATCCATTGGAAACTGCGGATCGTTCGGATTCTGCGGCGTTAACGCACCAGTAGGTTGTTACACATGCAACCGTTTTCAGCCCTGGGCTGATGCACCCCATCACGAGGTGATGGAGGCCCTTCTTGATGAACGGCAACAAATCCTCGACGTAACAGGCGATAAAACGATTGCTGCCCAGTCTGACCGAACCATTCTTGCCGTTGCCGACGTTATCCAAAGGTGTTCTGACATAAAAGCTGAAATGAAGGGTACGAAAACATGAGCGTTGTCCTCGAGTTCAAGTCCAAAGAGGGGCTCAACGCGGAACGGCAAATACAGGTCTTTATAGATTATGCGAAAAGCCTTACCGCGTTTGATCGGCCCGACATGCCGCTTGATTGGGACGCCAACAATTGGGCGCCTTGGAAGACGGCCAGGTGCGGGCTTTGCACATTTTTAAAAGCAGGCGTGAGCGCTGTAAAAGCACGCCCAAGCCAGGCTAGCGAGGAGTATTTTCTTGAGCCCGAGATTAGGGACTTCGCAAAAGCCTACATTCGGTACAACCTTGCTCGTCAGCCGAAGAAGAATGCTGTCGAGATTATGGCCCTGAGAGCGGTTGAAAAGGCTCTCCTGGATTTGAAAGGACGCGCCCTTATCCAGTCGGTGGATGAGAATGTACTAAGTCAGGCAGCCATTCTTGCACAAGAGATTTATCCCGGCTCTTGTTATCAGGTGGGAGGCCAATTGGAGCGCTTGGCGCGCTTTTTAACCGACAAGCAGATGATTGAGCGCCCTCTGATTTGGAGAAATCCGATTGAGAGAAAGCGTGATGTATCCACTGGCCACCGCAGTAAAAAAGCAGAAGCAGCTGAAAAGATGCCAGACGAGCGTGTTCTGGACGCGCTCGCAGAAATTTTTGCGTTGAAGCCTACTGCTCATAGAGACATCGTCGCGACGTCAATGGTTGGCATACTTGTCAGTGCCCCATCGCGTATCTCCGAGCTGCTCGAGCTTCCTGCCAATTGTGTGCTGAAAGAGTGGAACCGAACCGATGAAAAAGAAGAGTTGATGCTGCGTTTTCATGCGAAGAAGGGCGGCGGCTTCATGAAAAAGGTGATCCCTCAGGTTATCGCGGATACCACAGAAGAGGCGATCACGAGACTGTTGGAAATCACAGAAGAGCCCCGCAAGCTCGCTAGATTTCTGGAAGACCACCCCGATGAGTTTCCTCCCCACGAGCGTCTTCCTCAAACTGGGCAGGATGACATCTTGAGTCCGGAGCAGGCAGCTGATGCTCTTTGCTTATCTTATAACTCGAAGGCGGGTAGTAAACGAACAAATCTCCGGATGTGGCTCAAAACCCGCCTAGAAACTGCTCAGGACAAGTTTGAGAGGGATCCTTCATACGAAGAGGTAGTCAGCATCCTTAGTGAAGCTTTGGGTGGAATGCCACCATTGAAAAAGGCTGCGGCCGCGAATGCCCCCGACACGTATACGCTTACGCTTCGAAAGCTGAACACCGTCTGTCGCAAGCTGTATCTTCCCGACCATTTCCCCTACACCACTCCTGACAAGATCACGAAGCATTCTGATGCCTTGCTGTGTTTTTTTTACAACCAACTCAATACACAGTTTGATTCTGTGAAGCCGTGGGCCCTTCAGAACTTCACAAAGAACTGGCTCAATAATTATATTGGCGCCTCAGACGTCCGTGCCAAGTTGGGTGGGGAGTCGATTTTTGAACGCTGGGGTTACAGGGGTGAAAGTTACCGGATTTCATCGCACCAGTTTCGGCATTACCTCAATACGCTGGCGCACCGAGGGCAGGCCGGTGAACTGGAAATAGCGCGCTGGTCGGGCCGCGCAAATCTGGCTGATAATGCAGCCTACAATCACATGGGCGAAGACGAGTACGTCGACCGCATGCGCGCACTCGGTGTTGGTGAAAACAGTAAGGCTCACCTGATATTTAAATCAAAGAAAAATATGCCAATTACCCTCGCGGAGCTGGAAGCCGAGGGAGATCGAGTTGCCCATGTCACGCTCTACGGAGCCTGTGTGCACGATTTTTCGATGGAGCCCTGTCAACTGCATCGAGACTGTATCTCATGCAAGGAACACCGATGTATTAAAGGCGACGATGAAAAGCTCAACCGCATTAAAAAGCTGAAAAGCATGAACGAAGTCCAGTTGACGAACGCGCTTGAAGGTCTTGAGAACGGGTATATGGGTACTGACCGCTGGGTTCAATTTTACAGTGCAAAACTGGGGCGTGCGAACCAGCTTATCGATATTCTCGAGAACCCAGACATTGAGGATGGTGCAGTGATTCGCATGGGCGTCGATGTGAGCTTTAGTCCAATCAAGAGGGTTTTAGCTGAGCAATCACAAGACGAGTCTCGGCAGCTTTCGACCTCACAGAAGGATTCTGAGCAAGTGGAATCTTTGAGAAAATTATTGGGAAGGTGATTGCATGGCAAAGCACTTAAAGCCCGATGATGTTGATCGGATCATTACTTTGACCGATAGCTTCGAGCATGACTTAAACTGGGAAAGGCTTGTAAGTGCCTGCGAGACGGACCTGGGAATACAAACGACGCGGCAGGCGCTGTCTCGTAAAAGCCGGATAAAGGACGCCTTCAACCTTCGCAAGAAAGCTCTGAAGTCGAATGGTGGACAGTACTATGCGAGGCCTAACAGCCTAGATTTAGCTCATCAGCGCCTCGATCGCATTGCTCAAGAAAATGAGCGCCTGAAACTTGAGAATGAGAGATTGATTGAGCGATTTACTAAGTGGCAGTACAACGCGGCCTTGCGTGGTGTTAGTGAAGATATGCTTGATCGACCGCTGCCGCGAACGGACCACGCATCAGATCGAAGCTGATTTTGTATTCGAGAGTCGGTGTCCAACGTCATAGTCGAAGATGAAAATGATCTAGTCCAGCCGGTCGCCGTGATACGTCCCGCGAGAATTTTTAGTCAAGAGTGAACCTTGCAAATGCGACGACAGCGGAGGCGCACTGTTTGAACGAAATAATAGAAACGCGGCAACACACGTTCGACTAACTGAAAGATTTAAAACATTACACTGACGAAAATTATTAAAAATCGAAAACTAAAGGTAGCTCCATGGATCCAGTACAAAATATTCAGGCAGCATCGCTTTCTTCATTTGTATGGGAGACGGCTAACGAGCTGTGGGGCGATTTCAAGCACCCGGACTTCGCCAGGATCATCATTCCACTTCTGCTGCTTCGGCGCATGGAATGTGTTTTGGAGCCAACGAAAGAAGATGTTCTGGCGGCGTATGAGTCCGAGAAAGGAAGTGGTATTGATCTGAACATTTACCTTCCTAATATCTCGAAGCTGCCTTTTTACAACACCAGTCAGTACACGATGGGGACAGTTGGTTCCACGCACACTCGTTCAAACCTGGAGCAGTACGTCAGTCATTTCTCACCTAACGTTCGGTTGGTTTTCGAGGAATTTGGGTTCAATAACACCATCGAAGAGCTTGATCGCGCCAAGCTCCTTTACCGAATGGTCAGTCGCTTCTCCAATATCGACCTGCACCCAGATGTCGTGTCCAATCGCGTGCTTTCGAATGCCTACGAGGATCTGATCCGTAAGTTTGCGGCATCGATCAATGAGAAGGCCGGGGAATTTATGACCCCGAAAGACGTTGTCCGTCTGACAACGAAGCTTGTTCTGAGTGCTGACGAAGAAATCTTCACGGAAAGCGGTGTAATTCGCTCGGTTTACGATCCTTCGTGTGGTCTGCTGGGCTTTATCACTGATGCGATGGACCAGATCGAAGAGATGGGATCTACCGCCAAAATCGTTCCCTACGGCCAGGAGCTTGATCCAAAAACTCACGCGATGGCGCTCACCTCGATGCTAATTCTTGGGTGGGATGGCAAAAACATTGTTCAGGGAAGCACCCTGTCGAACGACAAGCTGAGTGACAAGCGATTCCACTACGGCCTTGCGAACCCTCCCTTTGGGATCAAATGGGATAAGGATAAGTCAGTTGTTGAGGCCGAGCACAAAAACCTCGGCTATGCCGGTCGGTTTGGCCCTGGGCTTCCGCGTGTGAGTGACGGTTCCATGCTATTCCTTATGCACCTGGTATCTCGAATGGAAGATCCGGAAAACGGCGGCGGTCGTGTTGGAATCGTTCTGTCCGGCTCACCTCTTTTCACTGGTGATGCGGGCTCTGGTGAGTCGGAAATTCGTCGCTGGTTGCTTGAGCAGGATTATGTGGAAGGGATCATTGCTCTGCCGAACGACATGTTCTTTAACACTGGCATCGGAACCTACGTCTGGATTCTCTCCAATAAGAAAGCCGATCAACGGAAAGGCAAGGTTCAGCTAATCAACTTGGGGGATGTTTGGACGTCTATGCGGAAGTCGGAAGGCACCAAGCGTCGATATCTCACCGATGATCAGATTGACGATGTGGTTCGTCTGTACGACAGCTTCACCGAATCCGAGAAGTCAAAGATCTTTGACACCAATGACTTTGCCTTCCGGAAAGTTGCAATTAAACGCCCGCTTCGTGGAAAACTAATCGTCAATGACGAATCCATTGCCAAAATTCGCGAAGGCAAGCAGTTCCAAAAGCTCTCGGATGAGCAGCAAAAGGCATGGATTTCGTACTTAGAAGATCGTCACGGGGAGCATGAGTACGAATGGGCTCATGGACTGGTTAATCGCCTGAAGAATACAGGTAAAATTGGCAAGACCACGAAGGCGCTTGGAACTGAGTTTACCAATACGTTGTTCCAGCAAGAACCTGAAGGCGATATCGTTACTGACTCCAAGGGTAATGCCATCCCTGACACATCACTGAACGACACTGAGAACGTGCCCTTCAAACAAGATGTCGAAGCCTATTTCGAGGCAGAGGTGCTTCCTCATCTTCCAGATGCGTTCATTGATTACAGCGTTAGGGATGAAAAAGATGGTGACGTTGGTATTGTTGGTTACGAGATCAACTTCAACCGCTACTTCTACACGTACGTTCCGCCTCGCTCATTGCATGACATTGATGCTGAACTGAAAGCTTCTGAAGCAAAAATTCAGGCACTGCTTGAGGAGGTAGCGGATCAATGAGGCTCAAATATTGCCTAAGCTTGGCTCCATCTGCTACTGAAGCAAAAGTTTTATCGGGCAACGACCCTGTTTCGTTTGCACCCATGGACGCCATTGATAATGGATTGGGTGGGCTGAGCGGTCTCACAGACAAACCGCTTTCGGAGGTAGCTTCGGGGAGTTACAACTTTTTCCGAAACGGGGATCTGCTTCTCTCAAAAGTCACCCCCTGCTTTGAAAACGGAAAGAAAGCTATTGCTGGTGGACTTACAAATGATGTCGGATATGCAACATCCGAGGTATTCGTTGTCAGACCAATCAGCATTGACCCTGGCTATTTAAACTATCTTTTTTCTTCCGAAGAGTTTCGGCAGCCAGCAATTGCCTCAATGACTGGGACCGGTGGCCTAAAACGTGTAGATCCGGATGCTGTAAAAAACTTTGAAATTCCCGTTTTAGAAAGAAAACAGCAAGAACTAATTGCTGATTTCCTCGACCAACACTGCGGTCGGACTGAATCTCTAATATCCGAAAAGCAAAAATTTATCAGGCTCTTAAAAGAAAAGCGCCAAGCCCTGATATCACACGTTGTGACCAAAGGTTTGGATCCGGATGTGGAGATGAAGGATAGTGAAGTTACCTGGATTGGCAATACTCCGAAAAGCTGGAGTGTGGCTGCAATAAAAAGACTAACTTCGGTGCAAAGGGGAGCATCCCCCAGACCCATAGATGATCAAGTGTACTTCGATGAACATGGAGATTATGCATGGACAAGGATTGCTGATGTCTCAAAAACGGATGGGGAACTAAAAGAGACGCTTCAAAGGCTATCTTCTTTGGGTTCATCTCTAAGTGTAAAGCTTGAGCCTGAAAGTCTGTTCTTGAGTATTGCTGGAACAGTCGGAAAGCCATGTATTACAAAAATTAAAGCTTGCATCCACGATGGCTTTGTCTATTTTCCAACTTTGCGTAAAGTCCGGACAAAGTTCTTGTTTTATGTTTTCCAGTCAGGTGAACCTTACAAAGGACTGGGAAAAATGGGAACTCAGTTGAACTTAAACACTGAAACTGTTGGCTCAATTAAGATCTCATTTCCAGGATTGGAAGAACAGGATGAGATAGTAAGATATATCGAGGACAGAACTCGAAAGATCAATAAGATAATTACTGAAACGAAAAACTCAATAACGTTGCTTAAAGAGCACAGAACCGCTTTGATTAGCGCAGCCGTAACCGGAAAAATCGACCTACGAGACAAGGAGGTAGCGTAATGCCACAAGCCCATCATGAGATTAACTTGGAGGCCTACGTTACCAAGAAACTGGTCGCAAACGGCTGGCTTGAAGGCTCCCCTGAAAAATACGACCGTCATCTGGCCATGTATCCCGATGACGTTGTTGATTGGGTGAAAGAATCCCAGCCTGAGAAGTGGGACAAGCTTTACGCCATCAATGGCGAAGAGACCAGAAACGTTCTATTGAGCCGTTTGGAAAAGGAACTGAACTCCAAGAACGGCGGCACCATCAACGTCATCCGTCACGGTTTGTCCATTGCCGGAGCCGGTCGCATTGATATGAGCCAGTGCGCTCCAGAGGATAAGAATAACGAGATTTTGATTGATAAATACAAGGCCAACCGCCTAAGAGTCGTACGCCAGGTAAAATTTAACACTACCCGCGAATGGTCAATTGACTTAGTACTCTTCATCAATGGACTACCCACGGCAACAGTGGAGCTTAAAACAGACTTCACTCAGTCCATCAGTGATGCGATTACCCAGTACAAAGAAGATCGCCTACCGAAATATAAGATGAAAGGGAAGACTGTTCCTGAGCCACTTTTAACCTTCAAGCGAGGGGCTGTTGTTCACTTCGCCATGTCTGATTCGGAAATCGCAATGACCACTGAGCTGAAAGGTGACAGCACATACTTCCTGCCATTCAATAAAGGCAATAACGGCCATGCTGGCAACGCTCCCAGAGAAGACGGCGAATACCCGGTTGCCTATTTTTGGGAAGATGTTTGCGGGTGGGATAGCTGGCTCCGGATCTTTCATAGCTTCGCCTATGTTGAGTCCAAAGAAAAGGTCGATAAGCACGGAAAGCCCTTCAAGTCCGAGACACTGATTTTCCCGCGCTATCACCAGTTCGAAGCCGTTAACAAAATGATCCAGGACGTTAAGAAAAACGGGCCTGGTGAGCAATATCTGAATGAGCACAGCGCCGGTTCAGGTAAAACGAGCACCATTGCATGGACGGCTCACGATCTTATCAAGATCCGTCACGATGACGGTACTCCGTACTTCAACTCGGTCATCATTGTGACTGATAGGACGGTCTTGGATTCCCAGTTGCAGGACGCTGTGAAGCAGCTTGACCATCAGTTCGGTGTGATTGAGGCAATTGACTCGCAGCAGTTCGGTGACTCAAAGAGCAAGCGTCTGGCTCAAGCCCTGAAAGAAGGCGTGCCGATCATTATTGTAACGATCCAGACTTTCCCGTTTGCCATGGAAGCGATCCTTACCGACAGCACGCTCAAAGATCGCAGCTTTGCTGTCATTATCGATGAAGCCCACACCAGTCAGACCGGCAGCACTGCCCAAGGCCTTCGTGCCGCCCTGTCCATGGATTCAAAAGAACAAATGGACAAAATGAGTATCGAGGAGGTGCTCCTTGAGATCCAGAAGTCTCGCGTTAGGCCTTCTAATGTCTCTCATTTTGCATTTACGGCCACACCCAAGCATACGACCATGACATTGTTCGGACGCTGTCCTGACCCTTCTCAGCAGCCTTCTGATATCAACAAGGAGGAGTCCTTCCATCGGTATACCCAGAGGCAGGCTATTGAGGAGGGTTTTATCCTGGATGTGCTTCAGAACTATATTCCCTATCGAGAAGCCTATCGGTTGGGTGTTCAGGGCGTTGAGGATAAACGTGTCGATAAAAAGTTGGCCAACAGAGCACTGGCCCGCTGGAAATCTTTGCACCCGACTAACGTGACCCAGAAGGTTGAGTTCATCGCAAATCACTTTATGAACTCTGTTGCGAATCTTCTCGATGGAGAGGCCAAGGCCATGGTGGTCACCAGTGGCCGCGCCCAGGCAGTGAAATACAAAATGGCCTTCGATAAATACATCAAGAAGCATGACCTGCATGGGATCAAAGCCCTGGTGGCCTTTTCTGGCAAAGTGCCAGGACAGGATCTTGGCGAGGACGATCCAAAAGACCCTCTTGGGTTCGATCTGGAAACCGATTACACGGAATACAATTTGAACCCGGATGCTGAGGGTAAAGATCTCCGTAACGCGTTCGATGAAGCTCAATTCAATGTGATGATTGTTGCCAATAAGTTCCAGACGGGCTTCAATCAGCCGAAGCTGGTAGCCATGTATTTGGATAAGAAGATCAGTGGTGTTGAGGCAGTGCAGACGCTTTCTCGCCTGAACCGTACTTATCCAGGTAAAGAAGAAACTTACGTCATCGACTTTGTGAACGACCCTCAAACCATTCTGGACGCCTTCAAATCCTACGATGAAGGTGCCGAGATGGCGGAAGTTCAGGATCTGAATGTCGTCTATGAGATCAAGTCAGAGCTGGATAATGCTGGTATCTACAATCAGTCAGACCTTGAGCATTTCAAAACGGCTCGCGGTAAATTCCTGATCGGCAAAGATCTGCCTGAAAATGTTCACAAGCGTCTGTACTCGGCTACTCAGCGGCCAACGGACATCTATAACTCGAAGTTCAAAGAGCTGTCTGACGCCATCAAAGAGTGGGATAAGGCTTTTGACAAGGCTTATGAAGCAAAGGACGAAAAAGGCATGTCCTATGCTGAGGCCAAGCGCAGTGAACTCAGCAAGGAGCGAGAAGAATATAAACAATTCAAAACGGTTCTCGCCCGGTTTGTTCGCGTCTACAACTACATCGCCCAGCTTGTTGAATTGAGTGATGCAGAGCTTGAGAACTTTGCCGCTTTTTCCAAGCTTTTAAGTCGCAGGCTTGAGGGTGTGACGCCAGAGAATGTAGATCTCTCAGGTATCGTACTGACCCACTACGCAATCAAAAAGGTGGACGGAGATACCGAAGGGACAGCTGAACCCGTTCGACCTATTACCGGAGGCGGTGGCGAACCTGTTGATCGTGAAAAGGAGTTCTTGACACAGATCATTGGTCACCTCAACGATATCTTTGGCGATGTCTCTGATCAGGATACTCGTGAGAACTTTTTTGAAGGTTCTTACACTTCACTTTTCAATGATCCAACGGTTGCGGAACAGGTTGATAAAAACACCAAAGAGCAGGCTTTGCAGGGCGACCTAATCAAGGTTCTTGTGAATAAGGTTTTCGGCCTTAGAAATGACTACAAGGATTTGTCTGACGTGGTTTTTAAAGATGAAGACGCGTTGGCTGCATTTGCATCTTTGCTCATTGATAAACGGAAGCATGAGCAAGGTCATCAAGAAGAAGGATAAGTTAATACCAAGGATGCGTCCCAGAATTATACGAATGAGGCATTTTGAATGCCCTCACTGTGGAGTTTATGCTGATCAAACCCGATATGCAGCATGGTAGGCCACTTGATTGCTCGCCGCGAGCCAGCTCGCGAAGATGCGATTGGGATTGTGGCCGCATGTTGAATTCAGAGAGACTCAAGCCTTGATAGAGAGGAATTAAGGGTAGTTCTAGAAATATTAAAGAACTTTGCAACTTCCTTTTTGGTGATTAATGGATCAGACAGCATCGCCGCTGCCTTCCTGATGTCCGCCAATGACATCGCTGGTTTCCGTCCACCTTTACGCCCCCTCGCTCTTGCCGCCTGAAGGCCAGCTATGGTGCGTTCCCTGATCAGATCATGTTCAAATTCTGCCAAAGCACCAAAAATATGGAAAACGAGGCGGCCCCCGGAACTTGTCGTATCTATAGACTCGGTTAGTGACCGAAAACCAATTTCTCTTTCATTTAGGTCTTGGACGATATCGACAAGATCTTTTAGTGAGCGAGCCAAACGGTCAAGTTTCCAAACAATCAGGGTATCCCCCCTGCGAAGCATCCGTAAGCACTGATCGAGCTCCGGTCGTTCTTTGAGCTTCCCAGTTATTTGCTCTTTGAATACCTGCTCAACGCCAGCCTTCTCGAGCGCGTCAACTTGGAAATCAGTATTCTGGTCCTGTGTGCTTACACGTGCGTAACCGATGTTCATAAAACGTACCTTAGTTGTCCATAGTTTTTTGTACGTGATTTCTGGACATCGATCAAGCCTTAAATCCACTGATCGGGCAAGTAATTTATTGCGTTCAACAAACGACCGTTTTATAGACGTCCGTGCAAACGCGGTAAGATTGGCCAAACAACCATAGTTTGGCCGATGTCGGATCGGACCCGTTTGTTATGATCACAAAGCGGACTTTTTCAGATAGGGGCCTACCCAATCCGGTATTCAGAAAAATGCACGCTGAGGTCGCAAAGCGAACATTCAGCCTATCTTTTAAGAGTGTCCGTATTGACCACAAAGCGGACCTTTTACAGCGTCCTGATATCGCACTTGTCTCCGGCTCAGGGCTTTATGATCCCGGATTTTCCAGTTTTGAACGGACCAAAATTCCCGGGGTAGGCGCAACAGAAACCGGACTCGGTTGATCTACATTCAGCCCGTCAAGCCAACTCAGAATGCCTATATCGAGCGTTTCAGTCGGATCCCTTAGCATGAGTGGATTGATCTGCATCAATTCAGCGACATTCCTCATGCCCAGTTATGAGCGACCCAGTGATTGTGGCAATACAATGCTAAGAGACCCATTCAAACTAATCGGGTCTCGGGTAAATATTAATTAGACGTGCAATTTACAATGTTTGAAATGACGATACAATTCGTCGTCGACTGATTATTCCAGTTGTTAGGGACATCGTTAAGCTTAACAGGCTGTTGCGATGAGCTCCAATTTTTCCAGCTCTGGTTGTTAATCGCATTATTAGTTTTCTGACGTTGCTGAGCTATCTGTTGTTGTCGCTGTTGAGCTATCTGTTGTTGTCGCTGTTGATTTATTCTTTTCTGTTCAAGATTTTTTGCCTCTGCTTGCTCCCATTTGCGTTCTTGCTCAGCTCTATATCTTGTTATTTGCTCATCTAAATGTGAAATATCACCATTTGGTAGACAAACACGGCCATAAATTGAGTTATCCATGAAATCTACACTAACATTTCCATCGCAAATTTTTCTTTTATACATGGCCATTGCTTGCTTGCTTGAATTAATTTCATCACTAGCAGATTGAAGTTCTTTATTTATTGAGTTTATAGTCGCAATCATCGCTTGGTCCAAATCGTAATCAAGCTTTACAAGCTCTCTTTTACCATTTTCAACCCGGGCTATCTCGCTATAACCATTTACATAATTAGTAATATTAAAAACTTCATTGTCATTTTTAAGGATACTAATACTTCTCCAGTGGCTATCTTCTGGATTACTAGACAACCCAACTATTAACTTGTTGTTTTCCCGTGTTTTTTTAATCAGAAAACTCTGACCTTTAAAAACAGATTCTTGCCCTATAAAGGTAGGTCCATCTAGGTCTATTGAACGAATAAAGGAAAAATAATCCTCAACACTAGATCCATTCTTATAAATTCTCAGCCCATCAGAATAACGTTTACCATCTTCACGGTTAGCTATATACGTGTACTGCTCCGTATCGTACATTGCTACGTAAAAAGCATCAGGTTTCTGCCCAACTTCGCCGTAGTAAACTAAACTTGAGACTAGGCCATTTTCAATTGTTTCAGTGAATTCACGACCAAGACCAAATGCATAGCCATTCTTACAATCGCCATCCCAATTTATATTAGCACGAGATTCAGGGTCCCAAATAGTAGGGTCGTTTTCATCTACTACACGTTTACCAAAATATAGCTCACAAGGTTCAACCTTATTATTAGGCTGGAACCATTTAGAAACTTTTTTTAACTCGGAATATTCTCCACTATCATTACCAGAACTCAATAGCTGAGCAAGCTCCTGGCTCTCTTTTTTTGGCATGTTAGGAATACGGTCATTTGTTGCGCATGATGAAACTAACAAAGACATTGAAATAGCTGCGAAGTATTTAACACTCATCCTTTACTTCCTTGTCACTTTTAAATCGTGGATTCACCCAAAGATGCTTTACGGTAAAATGGCATCTTGAAGCTTAGCAGTCTTACTAGTTGCTTGGTTATTATAAACTGAAAACCACCGGTAATTCTCCTTTTATAAGGGGGTCAAAAGTAGAGCTCAGGCCACTACTGGCAGTTCTTGTGACAAAACAAACCTCTACATATCAATATCTTAGTTAGAAAAATATCGGCATGTTACATAATGTTCTATAGTGTTACTGGGCAAACCTCCCTTCACTAGCCAATGTCGTCGCAGCAAAAAGGTCCGCTTTCCAATGAACGCGGACCTTTACAGAAGCCTTGCCAATGTTCGCTTTTGTTTAGAACTTGGAGGGGCTCGGCACGGTCGCAAAGCGAACATACAGATGGTACGAACGCCGGTGGTAATGGGCGGCAACGGAGCGCAGCGTAGTTGACGTTCCGTTGACCACCTTGTTGGGCCTGCTAGAGGAGACATAACAGGTGAGAAACAAAGCCCCCTAAAAGCAGAACTACAGCAATCGCAGCAGGTATGACACAACTCCACCACACCCAAACACGTGTTGCCGCGAACCATGCGACGGCTCGCCTTCGAGAGGAAAAGTTGTCTGAGCGCCCCAAGATAAAAGTGTCTAGATTGGATAGTCCAATCTTTGCGTGCTTTCTTAGCAGTGCAACGAGTACCGAAGCCTTAGCGATTTCCCACGACACAAAAATGACAGCTGAAACTACCATCAGAATTGCTGCTACCGCTTCAACTTCTGGTATAAGCCACTCCCGAGTAAATCCCCAAACAGCAAAGAATAATGCATAACCCGCTAACTGTATTGTCTTTAGGTACCTGTCAGCATTATCAAAATTTACTTCGATAAAGTTCTGATGTTCGGCTAGGTTTTTTTGTTCCGCCTCTAGCTGAGCTTTAACCCTCGCATCGTGAGCTGACTGCCCCCACATTATGTTTACAAGGTTTTTGTCACTACTGACTTGCGCAGCAACATAGTTGTACACCTCGAAAAGGCGATTTCCGAATTGTTTCTGTTCAGTCACGGGCAGAGGTTCAGAGGCCTTATTCAGCTTTTCTGTTACCTCCCAAAGTGAAGCTTGTACTTCCTTAGGATCAGGTCTTGCCATTTTTTTCCCTATACGCCCAAAGCTGAAATAAGCAGCGGTTCGAGAGGGGCGTCCGGTGGAGGCCTAAGGCCGGAACGAACTTAATTGATTTGTTAATTGTCATCCGAACTGGACGCCAGGTATTGGTGAAAACGGTTTTTCCCTGATCTTTAGGATTTTTGAAACCCTATCCTGAACTCTGGGATCGCCTTTACATGCCTCGACCAGGCCTCCACGGCGTCACATACTTCTTCGCAAAACATTGAGACATTCAAAGTCAAAATACGCTCGGTACGAATCCGATGCATACCCATCGTTGTGAATTCAAACTTGTTGAGAACTTCTTGCGCCCTCTGCTCCGAAATATCTGCGGTTCCGGCATGTAATAACGAGTATCGCAAAGCCCAGCAGTCAGAAGCGGTCAAAAAAACTACCTCTTCGCCTCCGATAATCGTTTTGTTTACGCCGGAGAGATTCTCATCAAACCAACGTTTATAACGTGGTCCCGAATGCTCAATATCTGGGTAAGCAATAGCTCCACAAAGATCCGGCATCGTCAGTGCCACAAAAAGAGCGGCATTCCAGTTCTCTGCTTCGATGCTACGGCGTATAGATTCAGTGAACTTTTCCATGTCTTGCTCCAAATCTGAGGCATCACGATGACAATTAACGCCTTGCTCATCGGAAAATTGGGAGCGCAGCGAGTAATTTTTCCGAGTGCAGCAACTTGTTAGAAATCACCTTCAAGCATCCTCGGGTAAACATTTTTCACTTGAAAATCTATATTTTCGACAAACGTGCGAATCCTAGAAATTAATTCGATGACCATGTCTGCTGTCAAATTTTGCTCTTCACCGCTTTTTGTTCTTCCATTGCGATGCACAATATCGTGCCTGATATCTATTGCTTTAAATATGCTGGTTAGATCTTTAGGGAAATCAACACAAAGCACTGATTTGTATAATTTCTTAACTTTAGAGAGATTGTGATATATAAGACCCTCAAGGTATTCAGACACTTCTTCCCTAATGCCATCGTATCTTCTGAACAAGTCAGAAAGATCGATCTTTCGCTTTGTAAATTCCGGATCTGATTCGACAATCCTTCTAATTAGCGGAGGGAAGCTAACCACTGTATATACGAACGTATCGGACAAATAAGTCTCAAGCGCGGTTATTACATTTGCATATAGCAACTTTGCCAAAAGGTTCTTATTGGCTTCACTTTGGCTGTTGTCATTAATCAGTGATTCAACTTCACCTAGGCTTTCTGATAAAACATCAAAAAATCTAGTATTTGGTTTAATGATATCTTCGAGATGCTCAAAGCCATCGTGCCAGCCTCCTAAAACTAAATCTGTAGCATCAAGCTGCACCAACGAATCTGGATCACATACCTCCAGAAAGACACGAGCAAAAACATTGAAATCAAGACATGGATACTCAAATCCAATGGGGTGTAAGTCCTCGTTCCATATAGAGGGAGGGTTTAACATGTAGTTAACTAATTCGTTGTCATGGACCTTTTCAGGCTCAGAAAAGTAGTAGACCCCTTTCACTTTTTCAGTGACAATGATTTTGAAGGCCGCCAACCAATCCTCAAAACTCCCAAACTTAGAATAAATTTCTCTTTGATTTTTTACGAAATCAGCATCATGCTCTTCGATTTCCTTAAGCTTTCCAATCTCTTCTTTTATTCTGTATTCAAAGTCCTTTTTGCATGCTTCAAGCGTATAACCCAGCACTTCTAACCGCTTAATGATAGTGGCGGTAGTAGACTCAAATACATACGCTGTCTCAAGTTTATCTTCGTCTGAGGCTCCCCACACAAGGTCATTTCTTTCAGATAGCTTTCTCTGAAAGATTCGCTTATCACTTTCTTTAAGTATCCACTGATCCAAGTGATTCTTGGTCTCATTAACTGGATAATCTGAAAAATATAGTTCTGCGATGCTTCCCATACTCTATCCGTGATTTCTAACAGCTGATTCAACGACAAATGACATCTATCCCCCAAGCGCTTATCCGCACCAACCAGAGTGTCACCTGCCTTCTTTTATCGTTCTATTTCAGAAGCTTAGAATACGAACTACCACCAGCTAATGGCGCATAAACGCAAAATGTCCAATTTGGGCGCACCATATGATTGCTTATCTCGCATCTTATGAAACCCACTATTTCATAACTTTCATAGGCTTGTAAGCCCAGGTAGTAAAAATAGACGATGTTTTGCGACATTTGTCGTTGATCTACGCAGAACAGGCAAACTCACCCGAGGCCATCTGAGAACCCTCCGGCGCAATGTTCGCTTTTGTTTAGGTGTCGCGTGGGATGCGGGATGGTCGCAAAGCGAACGCTCGGCCATTGAGCAAAATGCGTCGTCCCGCACCACACCAACCGCAAGCGCCAGATCATGGAACTGATCGAGGACTCTCATTACCGGTCTAAAAATGCAGGCAACCCAAACGCGTCGAGTTAACTGGGTGGTGAGCCGATCTGTAGTTCTTCAGAGCGGATTTGGGTAGACTGCTAAAAACAAAAGGAATAGGTCTAATGAAAGGAATCATTGCAGGCGCTTTATTGGGATCTTTTTGCGGACCTCTGGTTGCCGGGTACGGCTCGCTCCCAACCAAAGACTCTATCATCTGGAAGTTTTCTGCCTCCGAAGACCGATTTGCCGGTGAAACCACCTACACCGCCAAAACAGCCTACGATCAGGTCGTCGGATTCACCGACCAGGTGGGTTTTTACGAAACTGAGTATATGAGCCTTGGCCTTCGCTGCGACGTAACCGAGGGAGTGGTAAAGAGCGCACTTCTGAGCTTCTCCTTCGAAATGCCACTGGCTTATTACAGCGCACCCGTAGACTTCATGGTGATGGTGGGTGCTGACGGAAAGGTTTTCCGATTCGACGGCAAAATGTTTGCCAATTCAATGTCCAGTGGGTACGCCTCGATCAAAGATCACGATGACTTGCCCGAACTGCTTGACGAACTATCCAGAGGCAAAGGCGTTACCTTCAAGATTGACCCGCGCGGAAAAGGCGAAGACAGGGAAGAGTCGCTAACACTGAAAGGATCCGCAAACGCCATCGCGCAGTGGAAGCAGCACTGCCT
>Ga0307944_1000587_pt1 | contig 19586 bp, 19 predicted proteins | sample OrgLakmetagen179_FD_201831 | JGI IMG/M metagenome (GOLD analysis project Ga0307944, IMG submission 201831) | Saline water microbial communities from Organic Lake, Antarctica - #179 | ecosystem: Environmental > Aquatic > Non-marine Saline and Alkaline > Saline | place: Antarctica: Organic Lake... | reverse complement strand
TAATCGCCTACTTTTCATATACTAACCGAATATTCTACGGATAAATTATCAGTTTCATCCCAATCATTGGGTACTGCACCAAAATCGATAGACAATTCTAAATCTGAAAAACTACTAACGTCTATACCGCTTCCTAACAATAGTATGCCAGGATCACCTGAATTAAATGTATTTGGATTTGAACCAACAAATAGCCATGATCCAGTTATGTTGGTATAAGGGCCAACATTACCTTCGTATATATTGCTATCGCTTGGTTCAGCTCTATGAAAATATTGGTCTCCGTTATCTATTACAGGTGTCTGGCTTGGAGTATGACTATACCCATTCAAATCAGTCTCAAAATCCTGTGTATAAATAGTCGTAGTCTGCCCAAAACCCTGCTGCAAGCCAAAAAGACCCACACAAGCAATTAATAAAATTTGAAGTAATTGTTTTTTCATAATTAAAATTATTTAGTAAATTAAAAATATATTGAATTAAAACTTGAATTCAAGTAATAAATGCAACATTTGGTTATCGTTTTGAAAGACTATTTTTCAAAACAGAAAGAGAGAAAATTTCTCTCCCTCGTGTTTTGATGGATAGGTTACCTTTACCACGTCAAATCGCCAAAAAAGAGTTGCATATGAGTCACCTAACCGCACAGCAAAGATACACAATAGAAGTTATGTTATCACAGGGTTATCCTCAAAAAGAGATAGCAGAATCTATTGGTAAACATCGAAGTGTTATTTACAGAGAATTAAAGCGTAATTGCGACAAAAGGTCTGGTAAATATCGCTACGAATTAGCACAGCGTAAGTACTGCGAACGTCAAGAATCCAAACCGAAATTTATACGCTTTACAGAAGAAGTTAAGGATAATGTTGACCATTACCTTAAAGAAGATTACAGTCCAGAACAGGTTGTAGGAGTCCTTAAAAAAGAAGGCTTGCCCACGGTTTCTGTGGAGCGTGTTTATCAGCATATTTGGGAAGATAAAAAAGAAAGTGGGAGCTTATATCTTCATCTCAGAAATCAAGGTAGACGCTATAGAAAACGGGGTAACAAGAAGGATAACAGAGGTATTATAAAAGGCCGTGTAGATATAGAAAAGCGTCCAAAAATAGTTGAAGAACGAAAGCGTTTTGGGGACTTAGAAGTGGATTTAATAATAGGCAAAAACCACAATCAAGCCATACTTACCATAAACGACAGAGCGTCGGGAATGTTAAAAATGAGGAAGGTTGCAACCAAGGAAGCAGAAGTAGTAAGTAAGGCCATAATAGAAGAGCTCGAAGAATGGATACCCTATTTAAAAACCATGACAGCAGACAACGGAAAGGAGTTTGCATATCATAAGAAAGTAGCAGAAGAGCTGAATATAGATCACTATTTTGCAAAACCATATCACTCTTGGGAGAGAGGTTCTAATGAGAACTTAAATGGCTTGATAAGACAGTATTTTAAGAAGTCTACGGACTTTAATGAGCTAACTAGTGTTAAGATTAAAGAGATTGAAAATAAGTTAAATTCTAGACCTAGAAAAAGGTTTAATTATGAAAACCCTATCTTTGTAATGAATCAATTATTGTTTAACGGCGATGTTGCATTTGTGAGTTGAATCCTGCCAAGCAATTATAAATATTTCATAAAAATGTCAAATATACTAAAAAAATTAAGTTGCTAAATAGCTTATATGTTAAGTTATCATGTTGCTTTTAACTATATCGTTAAAGGTAAAATAACAAAAAAATAGCCTCAAAACTCGTTGAGGCTATTTTTTTGTTTCATCTAGTTCTTATTTAAGAAGCGGCTTTTAACTTGCTAATTCCTGATTTGTCTATGCGCTGTTCAGCGTAAGTTTTGGTCACTCTAAATTCTTTTTCGTCTGTATCTGGCATTTCGAACATGGCATCGGTAAGGATAGCTTCACATAGCGAACGCAAACCACGAGCACCAAGTTGATATTCTAAAGCTTTTTCTACAATAAAGTCTAAAGCTCCATCAGTTATACTGAATTTGATATCATCCATCTCAAACAATTTTTCATATTGCTTGATGATGGCGTTTTTAGGTTCTGTAAGAATGCTTTTTAAGGTTTCTCTATCCAATGGATTCATGTGGGTAAGCACGGGTAAACGACCAATAATTTCTGGTATTAAGCCGTAGTCTTTTACATCTTTAGGAATGAGATATTTCAGCATGTTTTCTTTATCTACTCCTTCACCTTGTTTAGAAGCGCCATAACCAACGGCTTGCATGTTCAATCGTTTCGAGATGTTACGTTCAATTCCATCAAATGCACCACCTGCTATAAACAGGATGTTTTCTGTATTGACTTCAATAAATTTTTGATCCGGATGTTTTCTGCCTCCCTTTGGTGGTACGTTCACGGTAGTTCCTTCTAATAATTTCAGTAAAGCTTGTTGTACTCCTTCCCCACTTACATCACGAGTAATAGATGGATTGTCACTTTTGCGAGCAATTTTATCTATTTCATCTATAAAAACAATACCGCGTTCTGCTTTTTCTAAATTGTAATCTGCCGCTGCTAGTAACTTGGTAAGAATGGTTTCCACGTCTTCCCCTACATAACCTGCTTCAGTTAAAACGGTGGCATCTACAATAGCTAAAGGAACGTTCAGCATTCTTGCAATGGTTTTCGCAACCAAAGTTTTACCAGTACCTGTTTGACCAACCATTAAAATATTAGACTTTTGTATTTCTATATCATCATCACTTTTAGGCTGTAATAAACGTTTGTAATGATTGTAAACTGCAACAGACATGACCTTTTTAGTTTGATCTTGCCCGATGACATATTCATCTAAAAACTTTTTAATGGAACGCGGTTTACGTAAAACCAACTCCGAACTTAAATCGCTTTTAGAATCTTGTTTGGCTTCTTCTTTAACTATGCCATGAGCTTGTTCTATACAACGATCACAGATGTGTGCATCTAAACCTGCAATAAGCAAATTGGTTTCTGCTTTTTTTCTTCCACAAAATGAACATTGTAAATTGTCTTTAGCCATATTTAGTCTCTTTTCAAAATTTCATCTATCATACCATATGCACTAGCTTCTTCTGCATTCATCCAGAAATCACGATCGCCATCTTTGTAGACTTGGTCATAATCCTTTTTAGAATGCTTTGCAATAATGCGGTATAATTCCTCTTTCAACAAAATGATTTGCTTTGCTGTAATTTCTATATCATCAGCCTGACCTTGCGCTCCACCCATAGGTTGGTGAATCATTACGCGAGAATGCGGCAAACCTGTTCTTTTACCATCTGCCCCTGCACACAACAAAACCGCTCCCATAGATGCGGCCATACCTGTATTGATGGTTGCTACATCTGGCTTGATGAATTGCATGGTGTCGTAAATTCCCAATCCAGCATACACACTTCCACCAGGGGAATTGATATAAATCTGAATGTCTTTTGAAGCATCTGTACTCTCTAAAAATAACAATTGAGCCTGTATAATATTAGCTACTTGGTCGTTTATACCAGTTCCTAAAAAGATGATTCTATCCATCATCAACCTAGAAAATACGTCCATCGCAACAATATTCATCTGGCGTTCTTCAATAATATTTGGCGTCATGCCCATCGGAGTCATGCCGTTCACTATTTTATCATAATAGTTACTATTGATGCCATGGTGCTGTGTTGCGTATTTTTTAAATTCCTTTTCTATATTCATCTTTATAATCCTTTTTTAAACGAAGGTAGGGTGTTGTATCTTTTATATTCAAAAATTTTTGCTAAACTTAATTTGAAAAACTAGCTTCACAAAAATTAATGACACAAAACTGATTTACTTATATGCCTCGTCTGCAAATTTATTGAAACTTACTTCTTTTTCTTTCAGTTTTAATTTCTCTTTCAACAAGCTTAAGATTTTACTGCTCATTACTTGTTCTGAAATTTTCCTAGCTTCTTCTTGGTTGCCTAACATTTGGTTAGCAAATTGATCCATTTGTTCATCTGAAAAAGAAGCACCTCCGTACTGAGCCATTTGCATTTTTATGCGCTCTTTCATCATCTCTTTTACCTCTTCTGGTTTAACCCGAATATCGTTTTCTTTAATGATTTTAGCTTCAATTAATTGGTATCTGATTCCTTTTTCGCTTTTTTCAAATTCTGCTTTAGCTTCTTCTTCACTCAGTGCTTTTTCTCCAGAAATTTGAATCCATTTTTGGAGAAATTCAGCAGGCAATTCAAAGCTAGTGGCTTCCAATAAATAGGTGGTTATATCATTTAGCAATTGTTGGTCGCTGTGTTGTACAAATTGTTCAGCAGCTTGCTCCTTAATGAAATTCTTCAATTCTTCTTCTGAAGTTATTTTTCCTTCCTCTCGAGTGTACTTATCAAAAAGTTCTTGATTCAATTCATGTGGAACTTCTTCATTTATTTCTGTAATTTCAAAAGTTACGTCTACTGCAAGTTTCTTAGCTTTTTCTTCTTCTATACCTAAAAAGGTCGCTAATTGCTCCTCTTTTTCAAATAAGCCTTTTGTGTTAAGCTGGACACTATCTCCAACCTTAGCACCTAATAAAGATTTTTTAGTTTTCTTGCCTTGAATGTCTTCTAACTTAAATGAAGTTTCGTTTTCTATTCCCTCATCTTCATTTGTAAATTTTCCAACTAAAGTGAAACTCTCTTTTACTTCATTTTGGGTAACCAACTTACCAAATTGACGCTGAATTAACTTGATTTGGTCGTTAACCATTTCTTTATCAGCTGAAATTTTGTAGTGTGTAATGGCTTTTTTGTTATTGAAATCGATATTGATTTCTGGAGCAAGACCAATTTCGAATTCAAATGTATAATCATTATTCTCCCAAGAAAAATTTTCTTGTTCTTTTGGAATTGGGTTTCCTAGAATATCTAATTTTTCTTCGTTAAGGTAATTGTTTAGAGACTCTTGTATCAATTTATTTACTTCGTCTGCTAAAACGGCTTGACCATATTGTCTTTTAATCATTCCCATAGGAACATGTCCTTTTCTAAAACCAGGAATATTTGCTGTTTTACGGTAGTCTTTTAATATTTTATCTACTTTTTGGCTGTAGTCGTTTTGTTCAATATCTATCTTAACAACTGCATTTAAATTATCTAAGTTTTCTTTTGTAATCTGCATAAAATTCGTTCTTATTTTTGAAAGTGCAAAAGTACAATAAATTTTACGGAAAGCCAATTTTTTAAAAAGATGTATATCAGCTCTTTAAATTCAACTAGCGTGGTTGGTTTGGTGCATCTGCTTTTCGCCCTAATTTCCTAACAACCGATTGAATGATAGATAGCAGCAAACTAAACAAGAGTGCATACCAAAATCCGTCGACCTCAAAACCGCTTACTAATCCATCACAAATAAGAATAATCAACGCATTCACTACTAATAGAAATAGTCCGAATGTAAATACGGTGATGGGTAAGGTAAATAAGACTAAAATAGGCCTTACAAATATGTTTAGCAATGCCAATAAAGCTGCAACAACCAATGAAGTAAGAAAACCATCTACTGCAACACCTGGCAATATATTAGAAAGCATTACTACAAATATGGCAGTAACGGTAAGTTGAATTAAAACTCGCATAGGCTCAAAAAATTGATGATTTAAAAATTGTACAAAAATACTTATAAAAAAACAACTGATATGAAAATTCATATCAGTTGTTAAAAAAATTCAAGAACAATATAAAACCTAATCTACATTATTACTGGGCTGGATTGTTTTGTAGTTACCTATGTCTACTTGCGGGATACTTGCATTATAGGTTTGATTTATAGCTTGTATGGCCATATTTGCAATAAATGCATATCCTCTTGGAGTTAAATGTACACCGTCTAGAGAAAAAGCTCCACCGGTTGCAAATTCGCTGGTTAGTACTCCCCCGTTGTACGCGATTCCTGATTCAGAAACTTCTGTAAGCAACATGGCTGCATCTACAAATGCCAGGTTATTCTGGCTTGCCAATGCTTCAATAGTAGCATTGTAAGCTGTTTGCGCTTGCGATATGTTGGTTTGCTCCTGTGGTGTAAGCACAAACTGATCTGATAAAGGAACTGTTATCCCATTGATTAAAGGTACTGGCGTTCCCATAAACTCAATTTGTCCAACAGGTGTTCCAATTACACCGCTTGCGGTAAGCGTAATTAAATCTTCCATGGTAGCTTGTCTTACTTGCCCAAATAGATTTGCTATTTCTGGTGGAAGACTAAATGGTGGATTTTGTAAAAAAGGAGCAATATCTGTTAAATTTTCATCTCTTATGGTTACAAAGTTTCCTTCACCTGCCTGGAAATTTACTTGTCTTGAGGCAACTTCTGCTTCAGATATAATTCCGAAGCCCTGAAGTCCTGGTAAAATTTGCGTGTTATACAACCCAAATATTTGTCCTAAACCTGCAGCTGTTGGCTGGTCTAATGGAATAGGATTTTGTGGTACAGTTGTAAAGAATGGAATAGTAGTTACATCTGGAATATTAAATACAACTCCACCAGAAGCATTTTCTAACATTGGGGTTAGTGCATCGTTGAATGCACTTGCAAATACATTGATGTCTGTTATGTCATTCGCTCCATAAGTAGCTGGATTAAAATTACCTTGTTGATTTACTCCTGTTCCTCCAGAAGTAGCATATCCTAAGATGTCGTTATTCCCAATCCAAAACGAGAAGAAAGTAGGTTGTTGCGCAGCAGCATCTGCTATAATAGTAGCTTCTGCAGATGATGCAAAACGGGCGAAATAAGGATTAGCAAGACCTTGAGCTACTCCAGCAACATTTCCGTAGCCAGGTGCTAATAAATGATAACTCTTTGCTCCAGGCGCTCCCATATTATTAAACATTCCTGAAAGCGGATTGCTTAAGTCTGTCTGTGGGTCTCCAGTTATTGGTAGTGGAGCTGGCATTCCGTTTTCACCTACAGCCAAAACCAATCTGTTATCTAATATCACACTGCCATTTAATTTTAATCCACCTAAATTGTCTTCCATTAATGGTTGTCTAAATTCTCCACCTCCAACAAGCTCAAATTGACCTGCCATTGTATTTGGAAAAGAATTCATTTGTCCTTCTCTATACAAAGCTCTATCTGCATATCCAGCAGTTAAAGAGTTACCTACACTTACAAAGTTGGAAAAATCCGCATCTCCAGCGGTGTAAAAATCTCCCTCTTCAATTGAACTATCAAATTCTGGGTCACAACCCAAAAGAGCTAATGAAGCTATCGCTGATAAAAATATATATTTTTTCATTTTAAGTCTTTTTATAATTTATATGTAACCCCTAAACCAGGTAAGAATGCATTGGATTTGTAAGTGCCTCCAAAAGGAGCTTGTTGGCCATCTTCTGTATAGAAATCATAAGAAGCATCTATCTCTTCAAATCTCAGAAAAAGGAAAGAAGCATCGATAGCTAATTTGCTATTCACATTAAATGAAAAACCACCTGTATAACCCATTGCGTCATTACGTGGAGTTTCAGGAGCAAAATAACCTGCTTGAACTGGTGATTCATCTAGATAAAAACCACCGCGAAGCGTAAAGCGATCATTCACCTCATATTGTGCTCCAATTCTGTAAATTGATGCATCCTTGTAATTTCTTGGATTTATAGAAGCAGTTCCGCTTTCAGGAAATGCAATATCTAAGGAATCATATACACCCCATAAGGTTCGATCATACTGTACAGTAGCCATAAATTTTTCTGAAAATTGATAGGTAGCACCTATTGACCATTCAGCAGGTAAGGGTAAGGTAGCGTCAAAAGCTGAAACTCCATTTTCAGCAGGAACTGCGGGAGAATTTGGTACGTTGGAAAACGTGGCTTCTCCTCCTTCTGCATTTAACAAAATTTCTGAACGGTAATTGAATCCAATATTCAATTTATCTGTTGGTGTAAACATGAAACTTGCACTCCAACCCCAGTTGGTAATCCCAGAATCATCAATTTCCACATTGGATCGCACTCCTTCTTCGTCTACTAAACTTCGGGTCAAATTTCTATTGAAATTCACAGAACCCGTAACAAAAATTGGTCCTCCACCAACACTTAAATAATCATTTACTTTAATAGAAACCAATGGCTGAATAAAGATTGCAGCTAATTCTATTTCATTCACTAAATGAGAACCAGCCCAATCTGTAGGCCATTCTACTTGGCTACCATAAGGTGTAGTTACGCTAATTCCAGCGGCTAACCAATCTGTAATTCTGAAGGAAGCAGCGAGGTAGAAAGGGGTTCCAATTCCAGAATCAGTTTGGGAAAACTGACCTGTATTCGGATTTTGATAGCGAACATTACTAAAGACGCCAGTAGCACCTACTGCAACGTTTAAGTTATTTTCTAAAAGAACCAATCCAGATGGGTTAAAGAAAGCAAGTTCTGCATTACTTACTACAGCCACACCAGAGTGGCCCATTGCTAAAGCTCTCTGCCCTTGAGCTCCTACACGGTATCCACCAGCGTAAGCACTCACGAAAGCTAAAAACAGCAACGAACTGAGCATTAATTTTTTCATATTCATTTTATTTAATATAGGTTATTAGGTTTTCAACAATTTAATGGTCAAAAATAAATTAATTTCTTAATTAAACAAGCAAAAAAGTAAATTTATTATGTGCGCATAATAAATTAAGCTTTCAAAAACGATATACTTATTTCAAAAAAGTCCTCTTTTTTTTCTGCATGTAACCAATGACCGGCTCCTTGTATACTAACTATCTTAGCGTTTGGAAAGTGTTGTAGTATCGCTTTTTCATCCTTATCCTTGATGTAATTCGATTTACCTCCTTTAATGAATAATGTTTTTCCATTGAATTGGGAATGTCCTTCAATTGATTTTCCAACTTCTTCAATATTTTGCTTCAAGGCTTCTAAGTTTACTCTTAAACCATAGGTGTTTTTTCCCTTTCTGTACAAATTCTTCAACAAAAATAGACGTACACCTTGTTCTTTTATAAATTCTGACAATAGCTCATCTGCTTGCTTTCGGGATGAAATTTCAGCTTCATCTAAACGAGTCAAACCTTCTAAAATTTGTTGGTGGTGGGGTTGGTAATATTTTGGAGCAATGTCTGCCACAATTAATTTTTCAATTGAACTAGGATGTTGGCAAGCCAGTTGCATAGCGGTTTTACCTCCCATGGAATGCCCGATTATAGAAAATTCATCTATTTCATTGTCTTTTGCATATTGGAGAACATCTTCCGCTAAAACAGTATAATTAAATACTGAACTGTGTGGACTTCTTCCGTGGTTGCGTTGGTCTATTAAATGGACTTCAAAGCCAGCCTCTGCATAATCTTTGGCAAGTGACTTCCAATTGTCTCCCATTCCTAAAAATCCGTGGAGGATAAACAAAGGAAAACCGTTTCCTTCTATATTGGAGTGTAATTTCATATCAAATTAATTCAAAAATTTTAAATAGCTTTTAATTACATTTTCTAAACCATCATATAAAGACTCTGTAATTAATGCGTGCCCGATGGAAACTTCATCTAAAAAAGGCATGTGTTGCTTAAAAAACTGGATGTTTTGTAAAGATAAATCATGCCCCGCATTGATGCCCAAACCAAGTTGGTGCGCTAGCTTTGCACAAGCTGCATAAGGCTTAATAGCTTCTACTTTATTTTTCAGAAATCCTACAGCAAAATCTTCTGTGTATAGTTCTATTCGATCTGTGCCAGTAGCCTTTGCCGCTTCAATCATTTTTAAATCAGGATCTACAAATATTGAAGTACGAATGCCTTCAGCTTTAAAAATTTGAATGACTTCTTGTAAAAAAACTTTATGTTGAATTGTATTCCAACCTGCATTTGAGGTTAAAACGTCTTCTGAGTCTGGGACCAAAGTAACTTGTGCTGGTTTGTTTTGTAAAACCAAGTCTATAAATTTTGGGTTGGGATTGCCTTCTATATTAAATTCAGTTTGCACTACGTTTACCAAATCCCGTATATCTTGGTAGCGTATGTGGCGCTCATCTGGCCTAGGATGCACTGTTATTCCTTGAGCTCCGAAAGCTTCTATATGCTTGGCAGCTTCAACAAGGTTAGGCACATTTCCTCCACGTGCATTTCGGAGTGTTGCTATTTTGTTGATGTTTACACTTAATCTTGTCATTGTTAATTAATTTTCAACAAAAATACAATTGCCTTCAAGAGAAGAGGCAAATCTTAGAAAAATTTAGGTTTTAAAGCAATTCTATTAAAACAAGACTAAATGCACGTTCAGTATCCCAAAATAATGTAATTTGCATGCTATATGAAAGCGCAAGAACTACATCACTACATCGAAACGAATTTTGTGTCGGTTGAACCTGAGCACAGCATTGACTATTGTATTGAAACTTTGAACAATGAGCAACAAAAATGTGTTGCCATTCTTGAAGAAGGAAAATATATAGGTAGCATTCACCTTGAAGACCTTATTGGCTTGGAACTTGAGTCTAAATTGAAAGACTTTTCTTATTTATATAGAAATTGTGCAGTAATTCATACCAAAACAACTTTAGACTTTTTACGAAAATTCGCAGAGCAAGAAACCGATCAATTATTTGTTTTAAATGAAGATCATTCTATTTTAGGCAGTCTATCTATTACTGATTTTTTAGCTTTTTTTAGAGAAACTCCTTTTTTGGCTTTCTCTGGAGAAGAAATTGTGCTTCAGAAAAAAAGAGTAGATTTCACCTACGCAGAAATTGCTCAAATTATTGAAGCCAATGGTGCAAAATTACTTGGCATTTACACTCAATATGTAGATGCAGAAGAAATTCAGATTTGTGTTCGACTGGATCACAATGGCATGAATGAGATTTTACAGAATTTGCGGAGGTATGATTATGAAATCATTAGTCTTCACAAAGAAGATCAATTAACCGAAAAATTAAAAGATTATTCTGATTATTTTGAAAAATACTTAAATATCTAATTACTTATGAAGCTTGCTTTATTTGGTCAATTTTTTTATCCTGATTCTGGAAAATACATCTTACAATTAGTTGAAGTCCTACAAGAAAGAGGAGATGAAATATGGTTTGAAAAAAGTTACTTTCAACTGATTCAGAAAGAGGAAATACTCGACATTAAAAACCCAAACATATTTGAAAATTTAGACCGTAGTTATGATTTTTTCTTTAGCATTGGCGGAGATGGCACTATTTTATCTGCGATTAAATATGTAAGAGAACTCAATATACCTATTGTAGGTATAAATACTGGAAGACTCGGTTTTTTAGCTAGCATTCATAAAGATGAAATTAAAGAAACCTTAAATAAAATCCTTTCGGGAACCTACTATATTTCTGAACGAAGTTTAATTGAAGTAGAAACCGAACCAGTCGATGCCATAGAGGAAGATTTTAAATTTGCACTTAACGAAGTTGCCATTAGCCGAAAAGATTCTACTTCCATGATTACAGTAGAAACTTGGCTAGATGAAGACTATTTAAACGCCTATTGGGCAGATGGTATTATTATTTCTACTCCTACAGGTTCTACAGGATATTCTTTAAGCTGTGGAGGACCAGTAGTAACGCCAGACACTAAAGTCATGCTAATTACTCCTATTGCACCACATAATTTAAATGCTAGGCCTTTGGTTTTTCCAGATCATAAAAAACTAAAATTTAAAGTCTCCGGAAGAGAATCTTTTTTCCTAATTTCTATGGATTCTCGGACGCATTCTCTACCAGCCAATACAACTATCAAAATTAAAAAGGCTGCATTTACCATCCCACTTGTACTGCTTCACGAATCAAGTTTTTTAAGTACCCTAAGAAAAAAACTACTCTGGGGTGAAGATCGTAGAAATTTAGAGCAATAAAACAGTCTCTTATCTGTTTTATTTACAAATCCTACAATTCAGCAAATAGGCTAAACATTATTACTATATTTGCAAACTTTTAAAATTTATGAGGAATTGCCTTTTTAAATACCTAATTCTATTACTATTTAGTTCCCCCGTATTTGCTCAAACCTACGAAGTTGGGTTGATGCTTGGTGGCACTAATTTTACTGGTGATGTTGGTTCATCTTCATTTGTTATGCCTGAAGATTATTTTACTAGCGATAATTTAAGTTATGGCGTTATATTTAAATGGAATAGAAGTGTTCGGCATTCTTTTCGGTTTTCGGTTTTAAGAGCCAACACCTATGGAGACGATGCTCGGTCTGAGATGAATAGAAGATTAGAACGTGGATTTAAATTCGATCAAAGCATGACAGAAGTCTCTCTTGGAATAGAATATACCTTTTGGGAATGGGATCCGCATACGCTCGGAACCCATGTCACGCCTTATCTAGCAACAGGTCCAACCTACTTCTTTGCAGAACATCATTACATTCGTAATAACCAATTGGTAAAAGGTAAAAGTTTTGGTAGTTTTGCAATCCCAATGATTATAGGAGTAAAAGCGAATTTGAGTCAACATTGGGTTTTAGCTTTGGAGTACGGAGCTAGATATACATTTACTGATAATTTAGACGGAAGTGACCCAACTGAAATGAGTGGTGACACAAATTTTATTAGTTTTGGGAATCCAAATACAAATGATTGGTATATGTTTGCCGGTTTTACACTTACTTATTCCTTTGGGAGAAGACCATGTTATTGTAATTTTTAAAATGAAAACAGTTAACCCACATAATTTACCCAAGCATATCGCCATCATCATGGACGGTAACGGGCGTTGGGCAAAAAAACAAGGGTTACTTAGGATAGCTGGACATGAGCGAGGAACAACTTCAGTAAGAGAAACGGTGGAGAGTTGTGCTGAAATAGGAATTAAACACCTTACGCTTTTTGCGTTTTCTACAGAAAACTGGAACCGCCCAAAATTTGAAGTGCAAACCTTAATGAAACTTTTGGTAAGTTCTTTAAAAAAAGAATTAAAAACCCTTACGGAAAATAAAATTCGATTAAATGCAGTTGGAAATGTAGACAACCTCCCGAGCAAAGCAAAAAAAGAATTGCTAGAAGTAATTGAGAAGACAAAAGATAATGACCACATGACTTTATCACTAGCCCTAAGTTACGGCTCAAGAGAAGAAATTAGGAATATGGTAAAAGTGATTAGTCAAAAAGTTGAAAATAAAGAATTGCAAATAGATGAGATTACAGACGAAGTAATAAACAATCATTTATACACGTTTGATTTACCTGATGTAGATTTACTTATACGTACGAGCGGTGAGCAGCGGATTAGTAATTTCTTATTATGGCAAATAGCGTATGCAGAATTGTATTTTTGCGAAGTATTATGGCCAGATTTTAAGAAAGAACACTTAACTGAAGCAATTACAAATTACCAAAAAAGAGAAAGAAGATTTGGAAAAACGAGTGAGCAACTTCATAGCTAGATTGCACAAAAACAGTAAACTAACTTGGTTTACTTTACTTATAGGAATTTTAAGTGTAAATAGCTTTGCACAAGATATTGGCATAGGTGATGCCAAAGAATATATTCTTGGAGACATAAAAGTCACTGGGGTTACTACATATAATGAACGAACAGTTATTGCCTTTACTGGATTAAAAAGAGGAGAGAAACTTTACTTACCCGGAGATCGATTAAGCCAAGTGATAAACAAACTTTGGGATTTGGGTTTATTTAGCGATGTAAACTTTTATTTAACCAATGTTACCGAAGGTAATGTGGCTAACTTAGAGCTAGAAATTAACGAAGTTCCTAAGTTGAATAATGTTAAAATTCGGGGTGTCAAAAACAAAAAGAAAGAAGAGTTAATCAAAGATTTAAAGCTTCAAAAAGGCACCAAACTAACTGAAAACTTTATAGCCAATACAAAAAACCAAATAAAAAATCAATACCGTAAAAAAGGATATTTAAATGTAGACCCAAATATTACCACTCAAGCCGAAAAAGATACATTAGGCGAAGTGGTTGGAGAAAACATGACGATTAACATCATGCTAGGTGAAAAAATAAAAGTTTCTGATATTGCTGTTTCAGGTAATGAAGATTTTTCTGACAAAAAAATTAGAAGATTCATGAAAAACACCAAAAAGAAGAACTTTTTTAGATTTTACAAAAGATCTAAACTTATTCCATCAGACTTTGAAGAAGATAAGCAGCGCATTGTAGACAAGCTGAAAGAAAGAGGCTATCGAGATGCTAGAGTGGTTTCAGATTCAGTTATAAAAGATTCAGAAAGCACCGTTAAAATTGAATTGGAAATCAAAGAAGGAAAGCAATACTATTTTGGTGAAATTTCATTTTTAGGAAATAGCGTCTATTCTGACAGAGACCTTAAAACACTTCTTGAAATTAGAAAAGGGGACACCTACAACGGCTTGCTTTTAGACGAAAAAATCACAGGAGGTCCAAAACAAAAAGAAGGGAATATAACAGACACCTACCAAGACAATGGCTATTTATTTTCCAGAATTATTCCCGTTGAAACCAAGGTATATAATGACACCATAGATTTTGAGATTAGGATAACCGAAGGACCTATAGCCTACTTCAACAATGTTAGAGTAAAAGGAAATGATAGAACGCATGACCATGTTGCGTACCGAAATTTAAGAACTCTGCCAGGTGAACAATACAGCAAGAAAGCGGTAATGAACACCTCTCGAGAATTAAGTCAACTTGGATTTTTTGATCCAGAGTCAATCCGTCCAGATATTCAAAATCCAAATCCGGTTGATGGAACTGTAGATATTGAATACAATGTAGCTGAACAAGGTGCTAGCCAAATCCAATTGCAAGGTGGTTACGGTGGAGGTGGTTTTATAGGTACTTTAGGGCTTAGCTTTAATAACTTTTCATTACGAGGAATAGGTGATAAAGAAGCTTGGAAACCCCTACCTATGGGAGACGGACAAACACTTTCATTGCGTGCACAAGCGAGTATTGCATTCCAAAATTACAGCTTAAATTTTGTGGAACCATGGTTAGGTGGAAAAAAACCAGTACAATTATCGGTTTCAATTTCACAGACCAAACAGTTCTTGTTTGATCCTTTTACTAGGAGAGCAGACCGAGACAGACAATTTTCTATTACTGGAATAAATATTGGATTAGGTAAAAGATTACGTGTCCCTGATGAATATTTTTTCTTATCTAGTTCGATAGGTTTTCAGCATTTCAACCTACAAAATTACAATGTAGGATTATTTCGTTTTCCAAATGGATACTCAAATAACATTTCATTTAATGTAGGACTAAGACGTGACAATACTTATTCTAATCCTATTTTTCCGATGGGAGGATCACGTTTTAGCGTAAATTTAAAATTTACGCCTCCTTACTCCGTATTTAATAATGTTGATTATGAGCAATTAAGCTTAGATAGAGATGTAGCATTAGCGACAAACAACGAAAGTTTGTTAGCTGAAATTGACCAACAACGTTTCAATTGGCTGGAGTTCTACAAAATAAATTTTTCGGGTGAATGGTTTAACCGTTTATTTGATAAGTTAGTCCTTCGCCAAAATATAGAATTTGGGTTTTTAGGAGCTTATAACAACGATCGAGGTATTCCTCCATTTGAGCGTTTCTTTGTAGGTGGTGATGGATTAGCAGGTTTTGCTATGGATGGTAGAGAAATTATAGCACTTCGTGGTTACCCTAACCAATCTATTATACCAAGAAGTAGAACAGGAATTACCCAAGAAAGTTTTAATGATGGTGCAACAATATATAATAAATTTACGTTAGATTTAAGATACCCAATAACGCTTAATCCAAGTGCGTCTATTTATGGTCTTGCCTTTTTTGAAGCAGGGAGCACATTCGATAGTTTTAAAGAATACTCTCCGTTCGATTTAAGTAGATCAGCTGGTGCAGGTGTACGTATCTTTATGCCTCAATTTGGGCTCTTAGGTATTGATTTTGGATATGGGTTTGACCCTATCCCGGGAAGTAATACTGGAGCAAATGGTTGGGAAACGCACTTTATTATTGGGCAACAATTTTAATTTGGCACGATTTTTAATGTTATAGTATGAATTTGAACAGTTTTCTAAAATTATTATTTTTAACTTTAATTAGTTTAAATTTGTCCGCTCAGCGAGGCATTAAGATAGGATATGTAGATATGGATTATATTTTGGAGAACGTTCCAGAGTTCCAGCAATCTTTAAATCTTTTGAATAGCAAAGCACAAAAGTGGAGCGGTGAATTAGCCAAGAAAAAAGCTGAAATTGATCAATTAAAAGAAAGTTTAGAAAATGAGAGACCACTTTTAACCATTGAACTGATTGAAGAAAAAGAAGAAGAAATTGATTATTTAACAGCAAAAATGTTCGAGTATCAAGATGAAAAATTTGGCGTTGGAGGAGAATTATTGCTTCAAAAAAGGCAGTTAGTTCAGCCCATACAAGATCAAGTTTTTAATGCAGTCCAAGAAATAGGTGAAAATAGAAGTTATGACTTTATTTTTGAAAATTCAAGTGAAGCATTACTTTTGTTTTCTGCAAAAAGACATGATTTAAGTGATATTATTTTAAAATTGATAAAAAGATCTGCTAAGCAAAATGCTATTGAAACAGAAGATGATGAGGAAGAGTTGTTTGGTGGCGAGTACAAATCTGTTGAAAAAGCAGCTGAAGATAAAGAAAAAATAGCAGAAGATGAAGCTGCTAAAAAAGCCAAAGAAAAAGAACGAGAAGAATTGATTGAAAGCAGGCTAAGTGAAAGAGACTCAATTAGAGCAGCTAGAAAAAAAGAATATGAAGACCGTAAAGCTCAACTTATAAAAGACAGAGAGGAAGCTAAGAAAAAGCGAGATTCAATAAGAGAAGCAAGAGAAAACAACTAAATTTTTAAATATTAATACCATTAAATTAAAGAAAATGAAAAATCTAAAGTTAATAAGCCTAAGTCTATTATTATTTGCAGGTACTCTAAGTAGCAGCTTAATGGCACAATCTACTGTGGCGCACATCAACTCACAAGAGTTAATTGAAACCATGGACGCCTACAAAGATGCCATGGCTGAACTAGATAAAATAGACAAGACTTATCGCACGCAAATTGACGATATGCTTAAAGAAGCTCAAAAAACAAACGAGCGCTACCAAGCAGAAGCTAACACTAAAACAGAGGAGGAAAACCAACGCAGAATGGCTACCTTAGAGGAAATGCAAAATAACATCATGGGATTCAGCCAAGATGCTCAAGAACAGCTTAAAAAGAAGCAGGAAAGCATGCTAAGACCCATTTTGGAAAGAGCTAGAGAAATCATACAAAAAGTAGCTAGAGCAAAAGGCTATGAATATGTATTGGACTCTTCAACAGGAACAGGAGTTTTACTAGCAGATGGTTACAACTTAATGGACGACGTAAAAGCAGAATTAAGTAAATAAACCAAGTAAATACCAATTATAAAAGCTACTTTCGAGTAGCTTTTTTTATGTAGATACTAAAAATATGAAAGGTGCAATCGGAATTTTTGATTCAGGCATTGGAGGCACTTCAATAGCAGCTAAAATACATCAACTTTTACCTTGGGAAGACCTCATTTACCTTGCAGACAGCAAGAATGCTCCTTATGGAAACAAAAGCAAAGAAGCCATTGTAGAACTTGCTCATAAGAACACTAAAAAATTAATTGCTTTAGGAGTTAAACTGATTGTTGTTGCCTGCAATACGGCAACTACAAATGCGATAAAGGAATTGAGAAAAACCTATCCGCTTCCATTTGTAGGAATAGAGCCTGCAATTAAACCCGCTGCAATTAAAACCCATAATTTAAAAATTGGGATTCTAGCAACAAAAGGAACTTTAGCTAGTAAACTTTTTTCTGAAACTACTAAGAAATATGTTTCTGAACAAATTAAAGTAGTTCAAGTAGAAGGGAAAGGAATTGTTGAAGCTATTGAAAACAACAGCCATACCAGTCCTGAATTCATCCATCTCTTGAAAGAACAATTACTAGTGTTTAAAACGGAAAACATAGACTGTTTGGTTTTGGGTTGCACTCATTATCCATACATTTCAAAACAAATTCAAGATTATTTACCAGAAGTAAATATCATTGATTCTGGTTTTGCAGTAGCCAATCAAACCAAGAGAATTTTAAATAGTAATCAATTGGAAAATGAGGTTAAGAGAGGAAGTTCTTCGACTATTATTTATAGCAACGCAACAACACTAGAACCAATCAAAGTTGTTACAAAAAATAACTTTGGATCAAATATTAAAATTGAATTTTTGGATTTTTAATTACCAATTTACCGCTGGACAATTACATTTATAACGGCCTCTATCTTCTCCAAAATTGAAACCTAAAGTGATTTGGTGAAAACCAGAATTACTAAATGTTATTTCTTGTATAGCATTGTTTGTATATGTGTATGCAAACATAAAATTGCCGAAGTTTATTCCTACAAAAGGAGATAAGGTTTGTAATTTTTGACTTCTTGCTTCATTGTTACTTCCTAAAAATTCAGCGCCATCAAAACTTCTTCTATAAGACAAACCACCCCAAACCATTCCGTTGTCAAGCTCGTAATATACTTTGCCATTGATGTCTATATTGTTTTCATTTGTAGCTTCTCTATGTTGATACATTACAGAAGGTTCAAAAGAAAACAATGAACCATATTGGTTGATGTTGTAGCCTACACTTGCTAGGTATTGTCTTTGATTAATAATTTGAAACTGGTCGGTAAAAATTTGATTTTCTTGTGGGATAATATTTTTTACCGTTGCATGAGCAAATAAATCCATAAAGAAATAAGAGAATCCAAAATCTGCATTAAAAAAAGCTTCAGATTGATCAACCCCAGAAATAATTGGATCAAACATACCAGCATCTAATAAATCGGTTTCATTCAAACCGCTTTGTACAATTCCTAAGTTTGCACCAAAAGAAAGCATGTTTAAATCTGCTGTACTTCTAGAAAACATCAAGTGATAAGCAAATGATAAATATCCTCCTTGTTGTGAATAACGCCCATTGGAATCGTTGAATAAAATTGCCCCTACGCCTACTTTGTCATTTACTCTTCCATTTACACTTAGCGTCTGTAAACTTGGAGCATTATCTACATCGAACCATTGCTGTCTTGCTGTTAAACGGGCTTTATTACGGCTACTCGCCCCAGCCATAGATGGATGAATTAAGTACCAATTATCGGTTAGATAATCATTGTAGACTGGTATTCCTCTTTCTTGTGAAAAAGAATCAGTTGAAAATATTAAAATAATTACTATTACTGAAACTAAGGGTGTTATGAATTTCATATGCGTTGTACTGAAATATTCTGTTTATCTTTTTAAAGTAAAATTGGCCTTAAACTCATTCATCTGTCCTGTTGATGGTTCTTCGTATTCTACTCTAAACCAATAATCGTTTCCAATTACGGGTTTACCGTTATACGTTCCATTCCAACCTTGACCACTTGGACTGATTTGTTTGAGCAATTTTCCATAGCGGTCAAATATATAAATTTTCGCATTACTTTGGTTAGCTAATCCAATTATATTCCAAGTATCATTGTAACCGTCTTCATTTGGGGTGAAGAATCGTGGGTAATCGATTAATGAAACATTGATTATTTGCTCTCCACAACCGCCGCTGTCTCGTCCTCTTACAATGCGGTCGCCAGCGTCTAAA
>Ga0307944_1000583_pt1 | contig 19641 bp, 19 predicted proteins | sample OrgLakmetagen179_FD_201831 | JGI IMG/M metagenome (GOLD analysis project Ga0307944, IMG submission 201831) | Saline water microbial communities from Organic Lake, Antarctica - #179 | ecosystem: Environmental > Aquatic > Non-marine Saline and Alkaline > Saline | place: Antarctica: Organic Lake... | reverse complement strand
TCGTCTCCCATGGTTGGTTTGCAATTCCATGGAATACCAGAATGGGCAGCCCCTGCCGGGGCCGGCCCCGGCAGGGGCTCATGACGCCAGCGCCAAACGAATTTCCAGACGTGATGTTACACCACCTGACGCGCAGCCGGTGATCCTGTTGGCCTTCGGTTCCATCGGGCTGACCTTGGCTCTGGCGGATTGGCGTGACTGGGCACGTGGGCCGGTCACCGGGAAGGCACGCATCGCGCGGCACCTCGGCCGAATGCTGGGTGGAACAATCGCCACGATCACCGCTGCGGGGGTCGTCAATCTGGGCTTCCTGCCCGACCTCGTGGTGTGGCTTGGCCCGACCGCAATCATCACCCCCTTCATCTTCTGGTGGACCGTGCACGTGACGCGCGGCACGGCCCACAGCTGACCCAACGCAAGGACATACTTCCATGCCTGGACACCGATTGATCCGTATCACGCTCTGGACCTTCACTGCGCTGGCCGTCCTGATCCTGGCTGCGTTCCTGTGGCTGCGGCAAAGCCCCTACTGGGCCGGAATAATGCTGTTCTCTGAAAGCCATCGGGTCGAAAGCCTCCGCGCCATGGACAGGGTGTTTTCCTCTCGTACCGTGCCCCGCGCAGGAGATATCTGGGCCTTCGACAGCGCGCCTGCACCGTTGCCTGAGACCTATACCTTCGACGGTGAAACCTAAGATCTGGCCACCTTTCTCGGACGGACTGAACGACGAAGCACTGGCATCGCGCAGCACTTCAAAAAGCTGACGTCAGATGATTCATCAGAATGGACGATTACTATGGCCCATTCGGTCCACAACATTACCGACATTAAGTAGCCAAGCGCGGCAAGGCTGCCCTTGAGGGCGACGCCACCGGACTTGTCCGCGACCATGATCCCGATTCCGCCGATTGCCAACGCGATCGCCATCCATGTCGCGGTGCGAACCGGCTCTCGCAGAATGATCCACCCAAGCACTGCGGCCATGAACGGCGCCGTCGCAAAGAGAAGCATAGCATTTGCAACCGAGGTGTTCTGGATCGCGTAGATCCCGCCAGAATAGGCCGCGACCAGTGAAAACCCTGCAATGACGGCCGGAAAGCCTATGCTGCGGATCTGAACAATGGGGCTTACGCCGGACCGCACCCTGATGAGCACGTACAAGAACAGCGACATGCTGATCGACCGATAAAGCAGTATCTGCCACACGACGGCATCTTCGATCAGGCGAATGCCAAGACTGACTGCTGACCAAAGAACCCCCGCCGCAAAGACGAAGAGCACGCCGTACCTGTGGGCATCCGCATTTGAGGAAGAGGGTGATATAGATGTCATTTCGTGCCAATCAAAGAAGTCTCTCTCTGTAAGTTAGCGTCTCAGCCGGAGTTCTGATCACTCATATGCGACATTGGCGTGGGATGCTGCGCAGGGTCTTGCCAACCAAGACCGCTGCCTGACGCCATCACATGGATGACTTTCATTTTGACCAGATCGCAGCCGCGCAGCTTGCTGTCGATGACCAGATCAAAGAGGGCCAGATCGCGGTGGTTCTCGGCCAGCTCAAGCCGAACCCTGATCGCCCAGACATGTTTGGGCTTGAGTGGTCGTTTCTGACCGACAATCCGGTCGTTGTTCAAGGCTGGGCGAAGCACGCGGATGGAAGGTAGGTTTGGCGTTTCCATAAGGGATCCTCCGATCCCCCGCGCCCTTCCATATCGTCGGCTTCGGGCCCAAAGTCCACAATGCTGGGCCGTTGACGAATGGCCGCTGTAGTTTGGCGTGGACTGGCGAACCAACTACTTGATCAGTCCTTCTGCGAAATCAGAAGTTGCGCGAAATCAAAATATGATCCCCACATCGCGGTGTAGTGGTTCCCCGACGCTTGATCGCGGCCCAAGATAGCGACACAATGCGACGGAGGGGTTCTACTTGGTGGATGTCTGGCACAAAGATCTCCCATCTCAAACATGGAGCGCTGATATGAAACTTGGAGCTTTTTCAATCAGCCTCCCGGTTAAGGACATCACGGCTTCGATGGCGTTTTATGCGAAACTTGGCTTTGAGCCAAAGATGCCTCTCGAGGACGGTACGAGGTGGGCAATTCTGGTGAATTCTGACAACCACATTATTGGCTTGTTCGAAGATATGCTCGATCAACCGATGCTGACGTTTAACCCTGGATGGAATCAACTAGGAGGTACGGTTGATCCATTCCAAGACGTGCGCGGCCTCCACTCTCAGATCACAGCAGACGGCGTTGAGGCGGTGCAGGAAACTCTAAGTGGCGAAAGTGGCCCTGGCAGCTTTGTCGTCGTTGACCCTGACGGTAACCCAATCCTAATTGATCAGCATCGGTAGGTTCTTGTCCCGCCTGACGTGTGCCGTCTCAAAGTTTCAATTGGCGTCAGAAGGTTCGCCAGACCGTGAATTCCCTATCAGATTGTCATCGACGATCGATCAGGCCTTGAGAGCAGCCATTGGTCCATTTGCGATCAAGGTCAGCTTCGTCCCGCAAACCGGACATAAGCATAGGCCAACAACAGCAAATGGTGGCGCTACGGAAGGTTTATTCGGGAGATCCACATCCTTTGGGCCCTTCGCCGTAGAACTTTATCCCGCAACCTGCACCATTTAATGCAAAAGGCCCCGCATCAATATGCAGGGCCTTTTTTCGAACGAGCGATTACTTAGTTGCGCGGGTAGGCGTCGGAAAATCCCATTCCCCGGACGACGCCCATAGCGCGCTGGAGGTCGGCCGCACTGCGGAACGGTCCGGCTGCGACGATCTTGAGCCCGCTGCTTTGACCCGAAGACACGGGAATACCCTGCGAACCAAGGCGCTGGATCAGGCGGTCCGCGTTGTTGTGATCACCGAAGCTGCCCACCTGAATGAACCGGTGCGTCAGGGCCGGGGCGGTCGCCTGCGGCTGGGTCCGTGCAGGCTGGGCAACCGCCGGAGCGACCTGCGAGGCAGGCACCGGCGGCTTGGCGCGCACCTGAAGGGCCGAGTCTGCCGGAAGGCCACGCTGATGGTTGATGCGACCATCGCCCCAGACACGCTCGTACCCGGTGGGCGGCTGCGGCGCAGGGCGGTTCGCTATGGCCGGATTGGTCCGCAACACCGCAGGCGGGGCCTGCAGGAAGGGCGTTGTCGCACGGCGGGTCACCTGCGGTTCGGACATGCTGTAAGGCAGTTGGGTCTGCGGGCCGCACCGCAGGGGCAGCCCGTTGAAGGTCCGCATGTTGGCGCTGTTGCCACACGCGCTGCTGGCCACTTGCTGGGGTGTGCGAAGCGGCGTCTGTGGCATCGGCACCGGCATTGGACCCTGCGCGATTGTCGTCGGTGCAGACGGTCCGGCGCAGACGATGGGCAGACCGGTGGTTGCGTTCACGTAGCGGATGTTGTCCGTCTCGGCTCGGGCGCAGACTTCGGCCAGCGTCAGGCGCAACGGCTGTGGTGCGGCCGGTGCACTGGCATCAGCCGAAGCAACCTGCGGCGCGGGACCGCAATTGATGGGCTCGCCGGTGCGGGCAGACACGAAACCGGGCTGGACACCGAACCTGCCTTCGCAGGCCTCGGCCAGTGTGACGCGCGGCTCGGTCGGCTGAGGTTCCGGCGCAATTATCTGCGGCGACGGTGTCGGGGTGGGGGCAGGCGCAGATGCCGACGCGGTCGTCGAGGTCGACGGTCGCTGGCCCGTGCCCGGCAGCTCGATCGTCAGAGGACCCGGAATGTCGGCCGTGACGCCGCTTGGTGGCGGGGCCACACGGACGGGCGAAGGTTGGGGTTCAGGTGCTTGTGCAACTGTCGTTTCCGGCGCGGGCTGTGCGGCAGTTTCCCCAAAGGTGGGCTGAAATCCACAAATCTGATCCCGCGAGCGGTTGACCCTTGGCACCCAGTTCACCGTCCCGCCGATCCCCGCACGGATGAACGCGCAGCCGCTGCTGTCGATATACTGGTTTCCGTCAAAGCTGGACGGTGGACGCTCTGCCGGAACGGCTGATGTCTGGGCCAGCGCCGGTGCGCCTATCTGCGTGAACGTGATAACGACTGCTGCGACGAAAGCTCTGACGACCATCTGATCCCCCACAAAATATTGTGGTAGCGTAGCCGACAATGCATAGGCGGTAAACCCATTGTGTCCAAAATGTGGCGGAAACCGCCCTCTATTTGGTGCCGAACATGCGGTCGCCCGCATCCCCTAGCCCGGGCACGATATATCCATGCTCGTTGAGCCTTTCGTCCACTGCTGCGGTGACGATCGGCACGTCCGGATGCGCTTCTTTCATCCGGGCGATGCCTTCGGGTGCAGCCAGCAGGCAAAGGAAACGGATGTTCGTCGCACCCGCCTTCTTCAACAGGTCGATGGCGGCCACCGAAGAATTGCCGGTGGCCAGCATCGGGTCCACGGCGATGACCAGACGGTCCTCGAGCGCGGTGGGCACCTTGAAGTAATACTGCACCGGTTGCAGGGTCTTTTCGTCCCGGTACAGCCCGACAAAGCCGACACGGGCCGAAGGGATCAGTTCGAGCACACCGTCCAGCAGTCCGTTCCCCGCCCGCAGGATCGACACCAGCGCCAGCTTCTTGCCGGCAAGCACAGGTGCATCCATCGTCTGCATGGGCGTCTCGATTGCCTCGGTTGTCAGTGGCAGCTCTCGCGTGACTTCGTAGGCCAGAAGCTGCGATATTTCACGCAACAGCTGCCGGAAGACGGCGGTCGACGTGTCGGACTTGCGCATCAGGGTCAGCTTGTGCTGGACCAGCGGGTGGGTGACGTGGGTCAGATGCTCGGTCATGCTTTCTCCAATCTGGCGCGGACGGCCTTTTTCGTGGCGTCATCGCAAAAGGCCGCCGTGATGGCGGTTTCGTTCAAGGCACGGAAATCATCATCGCCATAGCCGAAGACCCGCGCAAGGTTGTCGTATTCCGCCGTCATCGTGGTGTGGAAGAACGGCGGATCGTCGGTCGATACCGTGACCGGCACACCGGCCTCGCGCAGGGTCTGGATCGGGTGATCCTCCCACCGATCGATGGCCCGCAGCACGATGTTCGAGCCGGGACAGACTTCGAGGGTGATACCCTCTTCCGCCAGCCGCATGACAAGATCACTGTCGCTGACGGCGTTGACGCCATGGCCGACGCGTTCGACCTTGAGCAAATCGAGCGTTTCCAGAACCATGTCCGGCCCGCCCCATTCGCCCGCGTGGGCGGTCAGATGCATCCCCGCCTCGCGTGCCATGTCGAAGCTGTAGGCGAAATCGCCGGGGCGGTGCATCATCTCGGCCCCCGCCAGCCCGAAGCCGGTGAGAAAGCCGTTGTGGGTCTCGACCGCGCAGCGCGCCGTGCGCTTTGCCTGTTCGGGCCCTGCGTGGCGGATGATGGTCGCGATGGCCTTGAGCGTGATCGTATCCGACATCTCATCCGCCGCCTGCTCCATCGCGGCAAGGTAGTCGCGCCATTTCACCACGTCGCCGCCACCGCAGAAATCGGGTGATACGAAGTTTTCGGCATAGACGACGCCATGGCTGGCGAATTCCTCAAGCACTGCCCTGGTCAGGCGGTAGAAGTCCTGCGGCGTCTGAAGCGGTTCGCAGGCGGCCTCGTAGACCTTGAGGAAATGTTCGAAGTCGCGAAAGATGTAGCCACCGTCTTCGTTGAAGATGCGGGACAGGTCGATGTTCTTTTCGCGCGCGAGGCTGCGGATGAAATCGGGTGGGGCGGAGCCTTCGAGGTGCGTGTGCAGCTCGACCTTGGGAAAATGCTGATATGTCATAGAAAGCTCTTTCCGTCGCCCGAGTGGGGCACGTCAAGGTGTGCCGCGACACTTGCCGCCACGTCGATAAATCTCACTTGACCGAATTCGCGCGCACCGACGCCCGCGGCCAGCACCGGAACCCGTTCACGCGTGTGGTCGGTGCCCACCCATGTGGGATCGTTGCCGTGGTCGGCAGTCACGATCAAAAGATCATCCGGGCGCAGCTTTTCCAGCGCTTTCCCCAGACTTTCGTCAAACCACGCCAGATGATCGGCATAACCCTGCGGATCGCGGCGGTGGCCGTATTCACTGTCGAACTCCACGAAGTTGGCGAAGACGAAGGCCCCGTCCTCTGCCTCTGCGACACTTTCGTGCAAATGCTCCATCAGCTTTCTGTCCGGCCCCTTTCGCACGTCGTCGATGCCGCGCACGGAAAAGATGTCACCGATCTTGCCGATGGCATGGACCGGATGTCCGGCGGCATGCACGTCATCGCAAAGCGTCGGACTTGGCGGGGCGATGGCGAAATCGCGCCGGTTGGCAGTGCGCTTGAAGCCGGTGTCCGCGTCGCCCAGGAAGGGCCGCGCGATCACCCGCCCGACCTTCATCGCATGCAGGGTCGGCGCGATATCCGCGCAAAGCGTCAAAAGCCGGTCGAGGCCAAAATGCTCTTCGTGCGCGGCGATCTGCAGCACGGAATCGACCGATGTGTAGCAGATGGGCCAACCGGTCTCGATGTGGCGCGCGCCTTCCGCGACGATGACCTCGGTGCCCGAGGCATAGCGGTTGGCAAGGATGCCGCCCGTGCCTGCGGCCTCGCAGATCATGACGGTCAGATCGTCTGGAAAGGCGGGCTGTGCGTTGGGAAAGGTGTGCCATTCCCACGGCACCGGAACGCCGGCGAGTTCCCAGTGACCCGACGGGGTGTCCTTGCCGTTGCTGGACTCGGTTGCCGCACCCCATGCGCCGGTCGCGGGGACTTCGGGTGCCTTGCCGCCTGACACCAGATGCAGCGCATGGCGCAGGCCCAGACCGTCCATGACCGGTGTCTTCAAGCCCACCCCGTCGATGATGTGGCCCACCGTGTTTGCGCCGGTGTCGGGGGTCGTGCCGTTGAAAAAGCGGTCGGCGTCGGGTGCGCCCCCGATACCGACGCTGTCGATGACGATCAGGAAAGCACGGGGCATGTCAGGTCACCTCTTGATGAACGAGCGGCGGCAAGGCGGGCTTGTCACCGATTGTGATGGCATCGAGAACGGCACGTGCCGCAGTCTCGGCGGCATCTTCGGTGCGGGCGTGGATGGTGGCAAGGGGCTGGCCACGCGTGACGGGCTGGCCCAGAGCAACCACGTCGGACAGGCCCACGGCAGGGTCAATCCTGTCCGTTTCCACCCGCCGCCCGCCGCCAAGAGCGCCGACAGCAAGGCCCAGCGCTTCCCCGTCGATGGTGGCGACATGGCCGTCGCCACGCGCGGGTACATCGCCCACGACGGGCGCTTTCGGCAGATGCGCGTGCCAGTCCTCGGCCATGTCGGGCGGGCCGCCAAGGCCCGCGATCATGGCGGCGAACCGTTCCATCGCGGCACCGGAGTTCACCGCCTTGGTCAGTCGGTCCCGTCCGTCGGGCACGCCAGCCATGTCCAGCAGCTTGGTGCCCAGCGCCAGCGTCAGGGACCACAGGCGGGGCGCCGCCTCGGTGTTGCCAGTCAGAACTTCCATGCAGGCCGCGACCTCGACCGCGTTGCCAAGAGCGGGCGCGACCGGCTGGTTCATATCCGAAATGAGGGCGGCGGTGCGGCATCCGGCACCATTGGCCGTCTGCACCAGCGCATTGGCAAGGGCGGCGGCATCCTCGGACGTTTTCATGAAGGCGCCCGACCCGACCTTCACGTCAAGGATCAGGCCGTCCAGTCCTGCCGCCAGCTTTTTGGACAGGATCGAGGCTGTGATCAGATCGACACTTTCCACCGTCGCGGTCACGTCGCGCACGGCGTACAGCCGCTTGTCGGCGGGTGCGATGGCCCCCGTGGCCCCGACGATGGCGCAGCCCAGATCCCGGGTCAGGCGGCGCAGGGTCGCCTCGTCCACGTCCGTCGAGACACCGGGCACCGATTCCAGCTTGTCGAGCGTGCCACCCGTATGCCCCAGCCCCCGCCCCGAGATCATCGGAACATAGACACCGCAAGCCGCCAGCGCGGGCGCAAGGATCAGCGACACGCAATCACCCACACCGCCGGTGGAATGCTTGTCCAGCACCGGCCCGTCCAGATCCCACGCCAGCACGTCACCGCTGTCGCGCATCCCGCGCGTCAGGGCCACACGGCCTGCATCGCCCAGCCCGTTCAGGCAGACGGCCATGGCAAAGGCTCCCGCCTGCGCGTCGCTCACCACGCCCGAGGCCAGGCCTTTCGCGAACCAGTTCAGTTCGTCCTCGGTCGGTTGATCGCGCCGCCGCAGCCTAGCGATGATCGCACGGGCGTCCACGGCTCAGGCGCGGGACATGTAGTCTTGGTCGAAGGCGCCGGGCAGCAGATCGCCCACCGTCGTCTCGAAAAGCGCGCCGTCGATGGTCGCAAGGGTCACCTTGACCTCGCCCTTGGCAAATTCCGCCAGCTTCTGGCGGCAGCCACCGCAGGGCGACACCGGCTCGGGGCTGTCGGCGATGACGGCCACCTCGGCAATGGCGATATCCCCGCCCGCGATCATCGCGGCAATGGCCCCCGCTTCGGCGCAGGTGCCTTCGGGATAGGCCACGTTCTCGACGTTGCAACCCTTGTAGACGGCCCCGCCCACCGTCCGGATCGCCGCCCCGACCTTGAACGTGGAATAGGGAACGTAAGCATTTTCGCGCACCGCGCGGGCGTCGTCGATCAGGGACATGGGGTCGGGCCTTTGTTTGGATTTTCGGCAGGGTGCCGCCGGGCGCAGACGGATGCAAGCGGAACCCTTGGCCCAGACATCGCGTTGATCGCCATAGCGACACACAAGAGGTTATCATGATCCCACCCACCAACGCCAAGATCGTCCCGAATGTCGGCGATGTCCCGCAAGACGACGAAGCGCCGATGACCAGCGCGCAGGCCGATATGCTGCGCGCATTGACCGATGAGACGGGCGAACCGTTCGACGCATCGCTGACCGAAGCTGGGGCCGAGGCGCGCATTGCCGAACTGAAGGCCAGAACCGAGGGCTGATACCCGGAGGGCGCGGGTTGTGAACCGCGCCGGCAGCCTGACGTCCATCACTTTGAGATCGCCAGTCGGCTGCGCGTAGCGCGTGGCCATTTCAGGTGGAATGACGAAGGTGTCGCGCGGGCTTCAGCATGGTGGATAGGCGACCAAGGCCGCGGCCAGCAAGCGCATCGAAACACTGCAGGAACAGACGGGACGCGGGACGGCGTGAATTGCACCCACCGCGCATTCATGGTTTGAAAGCGACGTGCCGCGACAAACCGTCGGGCCAGATGGTTTAGTATTAAACCACTTTTGGAGGACCGAGGATGAGCGACCCCAAGGACGGCCTGCGCGATGCGGCTTTGCACTATCACCGGTATCCGAAACCCGGAAAACTGGAAATCCGCGCCACCAAGCCGCTGGCCAACGGGCGCGATCTGGCGCGCGCCTATTCGCCCGGCGTCGCGGAAGCCTGTCTTGAAATCAAGGCAAACCCCGACACGGCCCGTGACTACACCACACGTGGCAACCTTGTGGGCGTGGTCAGCAACGGCTCGGCGGTGCTGGGGCTGGGCAATATCGGCGGTCTGGCGTCCAAACCCGTGATGGAGGGCAAGGCGGTTCTGTTCAAGAAATTCGCCAATATCGACTGTTTCGATATCGAACTGAACGAAAGCGACCCCGAACGCCTTGCCGATATCGTCTGCGCGCTGGAACCGACATTCGGGGCGATCAACCTCGAGGACATCAAGTCGCCGGACTGCTTCATCGTCGAAAAGCTGTGCCGCGAGCGGATGAACATTCCCGTGTTTCATGACGACCAGCATGGCACCGCCATTGTCGTCGGTGCTGCAGCCACCAATGCACTGCGCGTGGCGGGCAAGCGGTTCGAGGACATCAAGATCGTGTCGACCGGCGGCGGGGCTGCCGGAATCGCCTGCCTGAACATGCTGCTGAAACTGGGCGTGAAGCGCGAAAATGTCTGGCTCTGCGATATCGAGGGACTGGTCTACAAGGGCCGCGAGGCGGACATGACGCCGCAAAAGGCGGAATTTGCACAGGGCTCCGAGGCCAGGACCCTTGCGCAAGTGATCGCCGGTGCGGATCTGTTCCTTGGCCTGTCCGGCCCCGGCGTTCTGAAGGCCGAGATGGTCGCGGAAATGGCCGAGACACCGATCATCTTCGCGCTGGCCAATCCGAACCCCGAAATAGACCCCGACGCGGCCCGCGCCGTGAACCCCAAGGCCATCATCGCGACGGGCCGCAGCGATTTTCCCAATCAGGTCAACAACGTATTGTGCTTCCCCTTCATCTTTCGCGGCGCGCTGGACGTCGGCGCGACCGACATCAACGACGCCATGAAGATCGCCTGCGTCGAAGGCATCGCGGCACTGGCCCGTGCCACCACCTCTGCCGAAGCCGCCGCCGCCTACAAGGGCGAGCAGATGACATTCGGCGCCGATTATCTGATTCCCAAGCCCTTCGATCCCCGTCTGATGGGCGTTGTCGCATCTTCCGTTGCGCGGGCCGCCTGTGAAACCGGCGTGGCCAAGCGCCCCATCGACGATATCGCCGCCTACAAGGCCCAGCTTGACCATTCGGTGTTCCGCTCGGCCTTCCTGATGCGTCCCGTCTTCGAGGCCGCACGTCTGTCGGAACGCACCATCGTCTTTGCAGAAGGCGAGGACGAGCGCGTCTTGCGAACCGCGCAGGCGATCATGGAAGAAACGACCGACAAGCCTATCCTGATCGGACGGCCCGAGGTCATTGCCGCGCGGTGCGAACGGGCGGGCCTCAAGATCCGGCCTTCTGTGGATTTCTCGATCGTGAACCCCGAAAACGACCCCCGCTACCGGGATTACTGGACCAGCTACCACGACATCATGGGCCGCAAGGGCGTAACGCCCGATCTGGCCAAGGCGATCATGCGGACGAACACCACCGCAATCGCCGCCGTCATGGTCCACCGGGGCGAGGCCGACAGCATGATCTGCGGCACCTTCGGGCAATACCTGTGGCATCTCAAATATATCCGGCAGATCCTCGGCAGCGCAGACCTGCAGCCGGTCGCGGCGCTGTCGCTGATGATCCTCGAACAGGGACCGCTGTTCATAGCCGACACGCAGATCCATTTCGATCCGACGCCGGAACAGATCGCGCAGACCGTGATTTCGGCGGCCCGCCACGTCCGGCGCTTCGGCCTCGCGCCGAACATCGCGCTGTGTTCGCACAGTCAGTTCGGAAACCTCGACAACGACACGGGGCGCCGGATGCGGGCCGCGATGGAGATTCTCGACAGCGCGCCCCGCGACTTTGCCTACGAAGGCGAGATGCATATCGACAGCGCGCTCGACCCCGAATTGCGCAGCCGCATCTTTCCGGCGGCACATATGGAGGGCGAGGCGAATTGTCTGGTGTTCGCCAATACCGACGCGGCCTCGGGTGTGCGCAACATCCTCAAGATGCGCGCAGGCGCGCTGGAGGTCGGGCCGATCCTGATGGGCATGGGCAACCGGGCGCATATCGCGACACCCTCGATCACGGCGCGGGGTCTGCTGAACATGACCGCGCTGGCCGGAACGCCCGTGACTCACTACGGCTGAAAACGAAAACGACGAAGGGGTGGCGTCCTCCCGACACCACCCCCTCTTGCCCGACATCGCGCCAGGCCCGAACCGTGATCCCTATTTCTGAGAGACACCCTGACTAACGGGGGCTGGCATGGGCGGCGGCGTCGCGGGTTCGCGTTTTGTCTTGAGAGGTCGGCGTTTGTCCATTGAGGATCACCTGTCAGACAGCCAGTGCGAAAATGCCCGGCTGTTTCGTGTTGATGTCACAGCACCGGCGCTGGGGATCGTCTGAAATCGACATTTGCGACAGTTTGATGACGGTTTTGGAAGCTGGACCATTGGCAGGGCTGTCAATTTATTAACCTCTGGATGATCGGCACCCGCGTCCCGCTCTTGCCTGACTTGCCTCCCGCGCCTACGAATTTTCACGAGAGGGAGGATCACATGACATACGCAGAGGTTTACAAAAGCTGGCAAGACGATCCCGAAGGCTTCTGGATGCAGCAGGCTCAGGCGATCGACTGGGTCAAGAAGCCCACCAAGGCTCTGGATGACAGCCGCGCACCCTTTTACCGCTGGTTCACCGATGGAGAAGTGAACACCTGCTACAACGCAGTGGACCGGCATGTCGAAAACGGGCGCGGCGATCAGGTGGCGATCATCTACGACAGCCCCATCACCGGCGCAAAGTCCAAGACGACCTATGCGGAACTGAAGGACCAGACCGCGTCACTTGCCGGCGCGCTGACGGCAAAGGGCGTGACCAAGGGCGACCGCGTCATCATCTACATGCCGATGGTGCCCGAAGCCATCGTCGCCATGCTGGCCTGCACCCGGATCGGGGCGATCCATTCGGTGGTGTTCGGCGGCTTTGCGGCCAGCGAACTGGCCGTGCGGATCGACGACGCGACGCCCAAGGCGATCATCGCCGCCTCTTGCGGTGTCGAGCCGGGGCGCGTGGTCGCCTACAAGCCGCTGCTGGACGGGGCCATCGCACAAGCCAAGCACAAGCCCGAGGTCTGCTTTATCCTGCAGCGCGAACAGCAGAGCTGTGACCTGACCGAAGGACGGGATTTCGATTGGCACGCGGTGCAGAAAGGCGTCACGCCCGCGCCCTGCCTGCCCGTCTCGGGCGACCATCCGGCCTATATCCTCTATACCTCTGGCACCACCGGCGCGCCCAAGGGCGTGGTGCGCCCGACGGCGGGGCATCTGGTGGCGCTGAACTGGACCATGAAGAACGTCTATGGTGTCGATCCAGGCGAGGTCTTCTGGGCCGCGTCCGACGTGGGCTGGGTCGTGGGCCACAGCTACATCTGCTACGCGCCGCTGATCCACGGCAACACCACGGTCGTCTTCGAAGGCAAGCCTGTCGGCACGCCCGACGCGGGCACCTTCTGGCGGGTCATCGCGGAACATGACGTGAAAAGCTTCTTCACCGCCCCCACGGCCTTTCGTGCGATCAAGCGCGAGGACCCGCAGGGCGAAGAGATCAGGAAATACGATATTTCGGGCCTGCGGGCGCTTTACCTTGCTGGCGAACGGGCCGACCCCGATACAATCAACTGGGCCGCCAAGATTATGGGCGTGCCGGTCTATGACCACTGGTGGCAGACTGAAAGCGGCTTTCCCATGGTCGGCAACCCCGCCGGGATCGAGGCGCTGCCGGTCAAGGTCGGCAGTCCGACCGTGCCGATGCCCGGCTACGACATCCACATCCTGTCGCCCGAAGGTGAGGAAATGCCACGGGGCGAACTGGGTGCCATCGCCATCAAGTTGCCCTTGCCCCCCGGCACCCTGCCGACGCTGTGGAACGCCGAGGAGCGGTTCCGCAAAAGCTATCTGGACACCTTTCCGGGCTATTACGAGACCGGCGATGCAGGGCTGCTGGACGAGGACGGCTACCTTTACGTCATGGCGCGCACCGATGACGTGATCAACGTGGCAGGTCACCGCCTGTCGACGGGGGCGATGGAAGAGGTGCTGGCCGATCACCCGGACGTGGCCGAAAGTGCCGTCATCGGCGTGGCCGATCCGCTGAAGGGTCAACTGCCGATGGGCTTTGTCTGCACCAACAAGGGCACCGACAAGACCGACGACGAAATTCGCGCCGAATGCGTGCGAATGGTGCGCGACGTGATCGGCCCCGTCGCCGCGTTCAAGCTGGTCGCCGTGGTGAACCGCCTGCCCAAGACCCGGTCGGGCAAGATCCTGCGGCGCACGATGGCGGCGATCGCGGATGGTGAGGAATACAAGATGCCCGCCACCATAGACGATCCCGCCATTCTGGACGAGATCAGACAGGCCCTTCAGCTCTTGGGCTACGCCAAGATCTGAATGGACAAGGGCTCCGTCGGTGGGGCGGGGCCTTTCCGATCATTTCTGCAAACTGGCCTGGACGTCGTCGCCCAGCGCTCCTTTGACGTCTCCGGTGGCGTTCTGCACATGGCCATTTGCGCGTTGCCTTCGGCTTCGAGTGCGGGACTGTCGGTGGCATCGCCTGCGGCTTCCTTGAAGGAGCCTGCGACCTTCGCAGGAAGAAACCCGGACATCTGATCGGGTTGCCTGACCGCAGACATAGAATCGCGCCCCTAGACGAATTGCTCGCGGATCAGCCGTTCTTCCAGACCGTGACCCGGATCAAACAGGATCCGGTGCTCGACCGCAGGGTCGGACCGGATTCTGACGCAGGTGACGTTGCGCACCGATTTGCTGTCCGCCTCGGCCATCACCGGGCGCTTCTTGCTGTCGAGAACATCGAACCGCACCACCGCGGACTTCGGCAAAAGCGCGCCCCGCCAGCGCCGGGGACGGAAGGCCGCCATCGCGGTCAAGGCAAGAACATCCGCGCCGATGGGCAGGATCGGGCCGTGGGCAGAGTAATTGTAAGCGGTCGACCCCGCGGGCGTGGCCACCAGCGCGCCGTCGCAGACCAGTTCGGACATCCGCACCCGCCCGTCGACCGTGATTTTGAGTTTGGCCGCCTGCGGGCCGGCGCGCAGAAGCGAGACCTCGTTGATGGCAAGTCCCTCGTGGCTGTCGCCTGCCGCATCGAGTGCCGTCATGTGCAGTGGATTGATGATCGCCTGTTCCGCTGCGGCCAGACGGTCGGGCAGTTCGTCCTCGCGGTATTCGTTCATCAGAAAACCGACGGTGCCCCTGTTCATGCCGTAGACAGGCGCGCGGATCTGTTGCGTGGCGTGCAAGGTCTGCAGCATGAAGCCGTCGCCCCCCAGCGCCACGATCACATCTGCTTCGTCCGGGGCCACATCACCGAAACGGTCGGCCAGATCACGCCGGGCCGCCTGCGCGATGGGAACCGGACTGGCCAGAAAGGCGATCTTGAGTGCAGACATTTGGGATCAAACCTTTGATTTTCCGCGCGATAGTCCGCATTCATGCGCAAAATGGCAAGGACAGCCTGTCGCCCCTGCGACGTTAAGTGACGAATCCGCACTTTAGTTGACGCCCTTTGGAAGGTAAGAGACATCAACGCTGTCACAGATCAGGGACCTGCCCCATGAATGCTTCATTCCGCGACGACAAATTCTTTTCCGAAAAGCTGGAAACGCGCGACCCCGAAATCGCCGCGGCCATCACCGCCGAACTGGGCCGTCAGCGCAAGGAAATCGAGCTGATCGCCTCTGAAAACATCGTATCCGCCGCCGTCATGGAAGCCCAAGGCTCGGTCATGACGAACAAGTATGCCGAAGGCTACCCCGGACGCCGTTACTATGGTGGCTGCCAGCATGTGGATGTGGCCGAAAACCTTGCCATCGACCGGGCCAAGCAACTGTTCGGGTGTGACTTTGCAAACGTCCAGCCCAATTCCGGCAGCCAGGCCAACCAGGGCGTGTTTCAGGCGTTGATCAAGCCGGGTGACACCATTCTGGGCATGAGCCTCGATGCGGGTGGTCACCTGACCCACGGGGCCAGGCCGAACCAGTCGGGCAAGATCTACAACGCCGTGCAATACGGCGTGCGCAAGCAGGACAGCCTGCTGGACTACGATCAGGTGCAGGAACTGGCGACCGAACACCAGCCCAAGCTGATCATCGCCGGTGGCTCGGCCATTCCGCGGATCATCGACTTTGCCCGCATGCGCGAGATTGCCGACAGTGTCGGCGCCCTTCTGCTGGTGGACATGGCCCATTTCGCCGGTCTGATCGCAGCGGGCATCTATCCTTCACCGTTCCCGCATGCCCATGTCGCCACAACGACGACCCACAAGACCCTGCGCGGGCCGCGCGGCGGGATGATCCTGACCAATGACGAGGCGCTGGCCAAGAAGTTCAACTCGGCCATCTTTCCCGGAATTCAGGGCGGTCCCCTGATGCACGTCATCGCGGGCAAGGCCGTCGCCTTCGGCGAGGCGCTGCGCCCCGGGTTCAAGACCTATCAGCAGCAGGTCGTCAAGAACGCGCAGGCGCTGGCGGACCAGTTGATGAAGGGTGGTCTGGATATCGTCTCGGGCGGAACCGACACCCATGTGATGCTTGTGGACCTGCGCCCCAAGGGCGTGACCGGCGACGTGACCGAAGCCGCGCTGGAACGTGCGCATATCACCTGCAACAAGAACGGCATCCCTTTTGATCCCGAAAAGCCCACCGTGACGTCCGGTGTGCGCCTTGGATCGCCCGCAGCGACGACGCGCGGCTTTGCCGAGGACGAGTTCCGCCAGATCGCCGACTGGATCGTCGAGGTCGTGGACGGGCTGGCCGCCAACGGCGCCGATGGCAACGCCGAGGTCGAGGCCAGGGTCAAGGCCGAGGTCGAGGCGCTGTGTGACCGGTTCCCGATCTACTGAAAGCCGTGCGGGATAGCGTCTCGCGATGATCACCGATGTCCCCGCCCGTGGCACTGTCGGAGCCTCCGGCGGGGATATTTTTGGCAAGATGATGGGTGTCAGTCACCCGGTCCGGGCAGGCTCGGCTGTTGCAGGACCTGCGCCAGATGGTCGTAGACCAGCCTGATCCGCCTTGAGCTGTGCAATTCGCGATGAACGGTCAGCCAATAGGGCACCGGCATCGGGTCGAGGTCCGGCAGGACGATCTGCATCTCGGGGCAGGCGCGGGCAAGGTCTTCGGTCATCGGCACCAGTCCCAGCCCCTGCCGCGCCATTTCCCACCCTGCCCCGCCGCTGTCACCCAACACGGTGAAGTTTTCAGCCGTCACCGGCAGTTTCCAGCGATCACGCAGAAAGGCGAGCAGTTCGCCCACGTCCCCGATGCCGATGAAATCCGCCTTTGCCAGATCTGAGGGGGACGTGACGGGACCGAAGGAGGCGAGATAACTGCGGCTGGCATAGAGGTGGCCACGGGTCGTGCGGACCTTGCGCGCGATCAAATCGCTTTGCGTCGGGGCGACATGACGCACGGCGATATCCGCCTCGCGCCGCTGCAGGTCGGACAGGGTGTTGGATGCCAGCACCTTGAGCCTGACGTTGGGCGCGATCCGCCGCAGGCTGCGCACGATATGCGGCATGCTGTAGAGCGCGAAGATGTCGGTGACCGACACGCACACCTCGCCCGCCACGCTTTCCGACCGGCCCGTGGCGATCAGGCTTGTCTGCATCGCGGCCTCACCCATGGCGTGGACATGGGGCAGCAGATCACGCCCCGCCGGAGACAGTGCCAGCCTGCGCCCGATCCGTTCGAACAGCACGATGCCCAAGCGGTCCTCGAGCCCGGCCACCTGTCGTCCGACGGTGGGCTGCGTGAGGCCGAGGGCCTGCGCCGCAGCCGAGAACGACCCCAGTTCGGCCGTGGCGAGGAACGCACGGGCCTGATTCCAGTCGAAGGTAAGGGCGGTCCAGTTCATGCATAAACGTATAACGGAATCGCAAATTTAGGCAATTCCCGTAACCTGCATGCGCAAATAGGGTGTAGGCATGGATATGGAGAACAACATGACCGATACCGTCTTTTGGGACAAGGTCGCGCCCAAGTATGCCACGGACCCGATCAGCGACATGCCGGCCTACGAGGAAACGCTGGGCCGGATGCGCGCGCATCTGCAACCCGACCACGCCGTCCTTGAAATCGGCTGCGGCACCGGGTCAACGGCGCTGGAATTGGCGGCAGGGGTGAAGTCCTACCTTGGCACCGACATCTCGCCGCAGATGATCCGCATCGCCCGCACCAAGCTGACCCGGGACGCGCCCGGCGATCTGGCCTTCGACGTGGCCACCGCGGGGCATCCGCCCGAGGGGCACTATGATGCGGTGCTCGCGCTGAACCTGCTGCATCTGGTGCCGGATATGGATGAGGTGTTGCGGTCGGTCTACCGGCTTTTGCCCAAGGGCGGGCTTTTTATCGCCAAGACAGCGCTTTTGAAAGACGGCAACCGACTTGTGCCGCTTGTCATCCCGCTGATGCGGCTGTTGGGCAAGGCGCCGTCGGTGTTGTCGTTGTCGCGCCATATGGTCGAACGGCAACTGCGGGCGGCGGGGTTCGTGGAGGTCGAGACGATCCGGCAACCGGGCCTCGTGCCACGGCTGTTCACGGTCTATCGCAAGCCGTAGCACGGCGGGCTTTCACGAAGGCAACGGGCGTGGCACAAGACCCCGACGGAGGTGCACATGCTGAACACGACAACCTACGATGGCCCCGCGGGCACACCGCTTTTGATCGCGCACGGGCTTTACGGGTCGGCGCGCAACTGGGGCGTTCTGGCCAAGCGGCTGTCGGACACGCGGCCCGTGATCGCGGTGGACATGCGCAACCACGGGGATTCGCCCTGGCACGACAGCCATTCCTATGACGACATGGCCGAAGATCTGGCCGGGGTCATCGACGGGCGGTGGGACGTGCTGGGCCATTCGATGGGCGGCAAGGCCGCGATGATGCTGGCCCTGCGCCACCCGGACAAGGTGAACCGGCTGATCGTCGCGGACATGGCGCCCGTGCCCTACGCCCACACGCAGATGGAGCCGCTTGACGCCATGCGCGCGGTCGATCTAGCCCGCGTCGACAGCCGGGCGGACGCCAAGGCGCAGCTGGCGGGCAAGGTGGCGCCGGGAGTCGATGACTTCCTGCTGCAATCGCTGGACCTCAAGGGCCAACGCTGGAAGCTCAACCTTGATGTGCTGGCCGCCGAGATGGACACGATCCTTGGCTTTCCGGACGTGGAGGCGACGTTCGACGGGCCGGTGATGTTCCTGTCGGGGGCCAATTCCGACTACGTGCAGCGCGCGGACCGCGACCGGACGCTGGCCCTGTTTCCCAATGCGACATTCGTCAAGATCCCCGACGCGGGCCACTGGCTGCACGCCGAGAAACCGCGCGAGGTCGAAGCGGCCATCCGCGCCTGTCTGGACGGCTGATCCGGCGCTGCGGGCGGTCTTTGGGGTGTCTCTCGGGATCCCGCCGCTGAACCGGAACCGGCAGCCCGCCGGCGCGTTTGTTCCCAGACCATAACAGGAGACGTGCCATGACCATCCGAGCCTTCACCACCCTTTTCGCAGCCCTTGCCCTACTTGCCGCCTGCGAAACCATCGAGGGCGCAGGTCAGGATATCCAGACCGCCGGACGGACGATCACGGGCACGGCGCAGCAAGCGCAGAGGTAGGGGGATGGGATGGTGAGAGAGAGGAGCGGGCCTGCGGGTCCGCATTTTTGCTTTGAGCAGATGAGCCATTATGATTTAGGATCAGTCATGCTCAAGTTCCAACAATCTGACAGGGTGACGACATACACCTTCAACATTGCTTAGGTCGAATCAAAAATTAAGAAGTGATACTATACTTGGAAAAACTACTTGTTTAGATATTTGCAAAATAACCTCGAACCGCTATTAACCTCGGCCTCAGTATTTTCTTTATTCTTGGCGTTCGGGGGATTTATTATATTCCTTGCTAGAAATTCAATAATATCTTGGCTCAACCATAAGACTTCATTTGAATACAAGCGAAGGTTGGCCAGATTAGAAGCCAACCTATCCAAGGACAGATCAGAACTCGAAGATCTAAGGCAGTTGATATCGAGTAATGCGCTAAATAGACGTCAAGAGATTGTAAAAAACAGATAGAAGCCATAGAAACTGTCTGGTCTTCTTTAGTCGACAACAAAAAGAAATCAGGAGCAGCAAGATTTCTGAAAAGCTTAAACATCGAAGAGATTGACAAGCAAATATCATCTACC
>Ga0307944_1000581_pt1 | contig 19657 bp, 14 predicted proteins | sample OrgLakmetagen179_FD_201831 | JGI IMG/M metagenome (GOLD analysis project Ga0307944, IMG submission 201831) | Saline water microbial communities from Organic Lake, Antarctica - #179 | ecosystem: Environmental > Aquatic > Non-marine Saline and Alkaline > Saline | place: Antarctica: Organic Lake... | reverse complement strand
CGGGGTGCCCTCCTACGTGGGACCTTGCTGGTAAACTTGAAGGGTTAGGCACCGGCCGGTGCCGGGTTTCGCAGCAGGCAGGGATGCCTGCGGTAGGGCTTGGGGGCAGGAGGCCCCTGCGAGCCCGGGCGAAAGTTGGTGGCGGCTGGGGCCGGGTTTTGACTGGGAATCAAACTCAACGGTCGAGCACACAACGAGGAGTAAGGCGACTGGGTCGGACCTGCGGTGTTTGGATCTGTGGTGTAGCTTCCTGTCGCGCACGGGGTGCCCTCCTACCAGGGACTATCCGGCACGAATTGGAGCTGATGTTTAGAGTCTCCGCACGGCCTCAACAGAAACCGAATTCAGGCCGTCCCCACCCGCTTTCAAATGCTCCCGAATCGCCTCTTTCATCGGCTTCGCCCAGAACTTTTGCAGGTGCCCCGCCACAGCCTGTGCTGCGTCTTCCGGGGTTTCCTGTTTGGGCGCGTTGTCGGCAATCTGATTGATCATTTTAATCAGGGAGTCGATGTGGCGGCTCATAGGCTGTCTCTCTTTTATTATTTTGTACTCGGTGACTCTGGCTCTACTTCATTGCCGGGTCGGCCTGTTCTTTGTTTTTCAGATCTGTGTTATTCGCGTCTGTCGTATTCAGCAAACCCCACTGCTTTTTATGCTGGGCTCGGTGCCGTTCCTGCCAGGCACTCGGTTGCGCCACCTTCTCGCATTGCACCGCCGTGACTTTGTATTCAGGGCAGTTTGTGGCCCAGTCTGAATTGTCGGTGGTGATCACGTTGGCACCGCTGACCGGGTGATGAAACGTAGTGTACACAACGCCCGGTTGCATGCGCGTGCTGATTTTGGCTTGCAGCACGGTGTCGCCGGCGCGACTGGTCAGGCCGACCCAGTCGCCGTCGTTGATGCCACGCTCTTCGGCATCGTGCGGGTGCAGTTCCAGAAAGTCCTGATCGTGCCAAGTCTGGTTCTCGGTGCGTCTGGTTTGCGCGCCTACGTTGTATTGGCTGAGGATGCGGCCGGTGGTTAGCAGCATCGGGAATTTGCGGGTCGCGCGTTCGGTTGTCGGCACATAATCGGTGACCACGAAGCGGCCCTTGCCGATCGGGAAGTCCTGCTCGTGCATGATCGGTGTGCCGATCGGATGCTCGTCATTACACGGCCACTGAATACTGCCGAGTTCATCCAGTTTCTTGTAGGTCACGCCCCGGAAGCTCGGGGTCAGGCTCGCGATCTCGGCCATGATCTGTTCCGGGTGGTCGTAATGCATCGGGTAGCCCAGGGCATTGGAGAGGTCCTGGGTGATCTGCCAGTCTTCCTTGCCGGCCAGCGCTGGCATCACCTTGCGTACCCGATTGATGCGGCGCTCGGCATTGGTGAAGGTGCCGTCTTTTTCCAGAAAGGATGAGCCGGGCAACAACACATGCGCGAATTTGGCGGTCTCGTTCAGGAACAGGTCCTGGACGATCAGGCATTCCAGCGAGCTTAGCGCCAGCTCGACGTGCTGGGTGTTGGGGTCCGACTGGGCGATGTCTTCACCCTGCACATAGAGCCCCTTGAAGCTGCCATCAATCGCCGCGTCAAACATATTGGGAATGCGCAAGCCGGGTTCGTTGTCGATGGTAACGCCCCAGGCCTGCTCGAACGCTTTGCGCGGGCCGTCGAGCGCAACGTGCTGATAGCCCGGCAGTTCATGCGGGAAGCTGCCCATATCGCAACTGCCCTGCACATTGTTCTGGCCACGCAGCGGGTTCACACCGACGCCTTCGCGACCAATGTTGCCGGTCGCCAGTGCCAGATTGGCGATGCCCATCACCATGGTCGAGCCCTGGCTGTGTTCGGTCACACCCAGGCCGTAATAAATCGCACCATTACCGGCTTCACCATACAGCCGGGCTGCGTCGCGAACGCTGGCCGCCGGAACGCCGGTAATTTCCTCGGTTGTTTCCGGGGCGTGGCGTTCATCGCTGATAAAAGCGCGCCAGGCGGCGTATGCGTCCGGGTCGCACCGTTCGGCGATAAATGCCTGGTCTTCGAGCCCTTCCGTGATGATGACGTGCGCCAGCGCATTCACCAGCGCTACGTTGGTGCCCGGTTTTAACGGCAAATGCACAGCTTCACCGCCGTGCGGCGTGGTCATCAGGTCGATGTGGCGCGGGTCGGCGACGATGAGCTTGGCACCCTGACGCAGGCGGCGGCGCAGCTGCGAGGCAAACACCGGGTGAGCATCGGTCGGGTTGGCACCGATCACGATAATTACATCGGACTGCATCACCGAATCGAAAGTCTGAGTGCCGGCACTTTCGCCCAGCGTCTGTTTCAGGCCATAGCCGGTGGGCGAATGGCACACCCGGGCACAGGTATCGGTGTTGTTGTTGCCAAAGGCGGTACGCACCAGCTTTTGCACCAGATAGGCTTCTTCGTTGCTGCAGCGTGACGAGGTAATGCCGCCCACGCTGTCGCGGCCATATTTGGCCTGAATGGCTTTGATGCGCGCCGCCGCAAAGGTCATGGCGTCTTCCCAGCTCACTTCGCGCCAGGGTTCCTCGATGTGGTCGCGGATCATCGGTGTGGTCAGACGGTCCGGATGGTTGGCGTAGCCAAAGGCGAAGCGCCCCTTAACGCAGGAATGGCCATGGTTGGCGTGGCCGTCCTTGAACGGCACCATGCGCACCAGGGTGTTGCCTTTCATCTCGGCCTTGAACGAACAACCCACCCCGCAGTAGGCGCAGGTAGTCACTACCGAATGTTCCGGCTGGCCCTGCTCGATCACTGAATTTTCCATCAGCGTCGCGGTCGGACACGCCTGCACGCAGGCGCCGCAGGAGACGCATTCGGAGTCCATAAAATCGTCATTCTGACCGGCGGACACGGTCGAGTCGAAGCCACGGCCGTCGATGGTCAGCGCAAAGGTGCCCTGCACTTCTTCGCAGGCGCGCACGCACCGCGAGCAGACAATACACTTGCTCGGGTCGAAGGTGAAATAAGGGTTGCTGGTGTCTTTTTCGGCGTCGAGGTGGTTCTCGCCCTCGTAACCGTAACGCACTTCGCGCAGGCCAACCGCACCGGCCATGTCCTGCAGTTCACAGTCGCCATTGGCAGAGCAGGTCAGGCAATCGAGCGGGTGGTCGGAGATGTACAGTTCCATCACGTTGCGGCGCAGTTTGGCGACGCGGTCGGTCTGAGTGTTGACGCTCATGCCTTCGGCGACCGGCGTGGTGCAGGAAGCCGGTAAACCGCGCCGGCCTTCGATCTCGACCGCACACAGGCGGCAGGAACCGAACGCTTCCAGGTTATCAGTCGCGCAGAGTTTCGGGATCTGAATGCCCGCCAGGGCAGCGGCACGAAGTACGGATGTGCCCTCGGGGACTTCCACCGGTTTGCCGTCAATGCTCAGGCAGACCGTGCCTGTACTCATCGCCGGAGGAGGGGTGCCAAGGTCCCGGTCGGTCGCGGTGTTGGGGTCGTAGATGTGCAGCATGGTCAGCTCTTCTCCATCATTGGTGACGGGGTGGTTCGGGCAAAGTCGTCCGGGAAATACTGCAGCGCACTGCGTACCGGGTTGGGCGTCATGCCGCCCATGGCACAGAGTGAACCGTCTTCCAGGGTGTCGCACAGGTCGTGCAACAGAATCAGGTTGGCGTCGCGGTCCTGGTTGTCGCGAATGCGGTCGATCACTTCAACGCCACGGGTCGAGCCAATGCGACAGGGGGTGCATTTACCGCAGGACTCGATCGCGCAGAATTCCATGGCGAAGCGGGCCTGTTCGAGCATGTCGACGGTATCATCAAAAACGACAATGCCACCGTGGCCGACAACCGCGCCCATGTCAGCATAGGCTTCGTAATCGAGCGGGGTATCCCACTGGCTTTCGGGCAGGTAAGCGCCCAGCGGACCACCCACCTGGACGGCGCGAATCGGCCGGCCGGAGGCGGTGCCACCGCCGTAATCCTGCATCAGTTCGCGCAGGGTAATACCAAACGCCAGTTCAACGACGCCGCCGCGCTCGATGTTGCCGGCCAACTGGAATGGCAGGGTGCCACGCGACCGGCCCATGCCGTAGTCGGCATAGGCCGAGCCCCCTTCGGCGAGGATAAACGGCACGGCCGCCAGCGTGAGGACGTTGTTGACCACGGTCGGCTGGCCAAAGGCGCCCTTCAAAGCAGGCAGCGGGGGTTTAACCCGCACCTGGCCACGTTTGCCTTCGAGGCTGTCTAGCAATGAGGTTTCTTCACCGCAAATATAAGCACCAGCCCCGAGGCGCACTTCCAGGTGAAAGGCCTTGCCAGACTTCAGTATGTTGTCGCCCAGGTAGCCTTCAGCTTTGGCCCTCGCAATGGCATCGTTCAGTACCCCATGCGCCAGCGGGTATTCGGAGCGCAGGTAGATGTAGCCGGTTTCGGCGCCAACGGCGAGGCCTGCTATGGTCATTCCCTCAATCAGCAGGTAGGGGTCGGCTTCCATGACCAGGCGGTCGGCGAAGGTGCCGGAGTCGCCTTCATCGGCATTGCAAACAATGAATTTTTGGCCGGAATAGCGGCTGTTCGGTGTTAGAGAATCAGCATCCAGCACCGTTTGCCATTTGATGCCTGCCGGAAAAGCCGCCCCGCCCCGGCCGCGCAGGCCAGAGGTTTTCACTTCATCAACGATCTGCTGGGGAGTCTGCGCCAGGGCTACAGCCAGGCCTTCGAAGCCGCCGTGGGCGCGGTACTCGTCTAGCGAGACCGGGTCGGTAATACCAGCGCGGGCAAAGGTGAGGCGCTGCTGGCTTTTCAGGTAGGGAATGTCTTCGGTTGGGCCAAGATAGAGGGCATGTCCAGCCCCGCCTTCCAGCAAACCAGCCTCGACCAGAGCTGGCACTTCCTCCGGCATGACCGGGCCATAAGCGACGCGCCCGGCACCGGTATCCACTTCTATCAGAGGTTCCAGCCAGAACAGGCCGCGTGACCCGTTACGCACCAGGGTGATGTCGACGCCCTGGACATCAGCGGCGTGAGACAATGCCCGGGCGACTTCGTCTGCGCCAAGTGAGACGGCGGTAGTATCGCGCGGCACGTAGATGCGGGTCATGCGTCGCCCTCCGTCAGCGGTTCCGGGTTCAACGGCACGGTGATGGCTCGGTCGATGATGGTATCGAACCGTTCAGTGCCAACACGCCCATGAATGTGATTACCGATGCGCACCGAGGGTCCGGTCGCGCAATTGCCCAGGCAGTAGACCGGCTCCAGGGTGAATTCACCGTCCGGTGTGGTCTGGTGGTAATCGATGCCCAGACGCGCCCTGGCGTGCTCTTCCAGCGCTCGGCTGCCGCGTGCCTGGCAGGCCTCGGCCCGGCATATTTGCAGACGGTGGTTACCGATCGGATGGGTATTGAAATCGTGATAAAAACTGATCACCCCGTGGACTTCAGCGCGGGTGATTTGCAGCCCTTCGGCGATAACGGGCACGGCATCAGCGGGAATGTGACCCAGGGTATCGCGCACCCGGTGGAGAATAGGCAATAAGGCGCCCGGCATGTGTTTCAGGTCAGCGACGATGACCTGCACCCTGGCCAGGATGACATTGGGTGGTGCTTGGGGCATGAAAAGTCACCTGTGGTTTAATTGTCGTTAGTGCCATTCAGGTACATCCGGCAACGGACTGCACACCTGCTCTTATCGCAAGTGTACACCCAGGATCCCGACGCGGGTACATTGGCTGCTGCAACGCTGCGCCCCGCCCCGTTTACCTCTGAAATCAGGCGGCAACTGAGCCGTGCGGGTCGATGACGAACTTCGTCGCAGCACCACCGTCAAAATCGGCATAGCCCTTGGGTGCTTCATCCAGATTGATCACCTGGACATTGACTGCCCGGGCGATGTGCACCCGCTCGAACAGAATAGCCTGCATCAACTGGCGATGGTATTTCATCACCGGGCACTGGCCGGTATGGAAGGAATGGGATTTCGCCCAGCCCAGGCCAAAGCGCATGCTCAACGCGCCTTTTTTAGCGGCATCTTCAGCGGCACCAGGGTCTTCCGTGACGTATAGGCCGGGAATGCCGATCTGGCCACCCGCCCGGGTCAACTGCATGGCGGAGTTGAGCACTGTCGCCGGTTGTTCATGCTGATGATCATGACCACAGGCATGGGCTTCGAACCCGACGCAGTCGACAAAGCAGTCGACTTCGGGCACGCCGAGTATCGGGTCGATCATGTCCGGCAGGCTGGCGTCCTGCTTCAGGTCGATGGTTTCACAGCCAAAGCTGCGCGCCTGATCGAGGCGTGCATCGATCATGTCACCGACGATGACGCAGGCAGCACCAAGCAAGCGGGCACTGGCGGCAGCGGCCAGGCCTACCGGACCGGCGCCGGCAATGTAGACGGTAGAACCCGGGCCGACACCGGCGGTCACGCAGCCGTGAAAGCCGGTCGGGAAAATATCGGACAGCAGCGTAAGATCCCGGATTTTCTCCATCGCCTGCGCCGGATCGGGGAATTTGAGCAGGTTGAAGTCGGCATAGGGCACCATGACATAGTCAGCCTGCCCACCCACCCAGCCACCCATATCGACATACCCATAGGCGGCGCCGGGACGAGACGGATTGACGTTCAGACAGATGCCGGTCCGGCCTTCCTTGCAGTTGCGGCAACGACCGCAGGCAATGTTGAACGGCACCGAAACGATGTCGCCCTCATGCAGAAACTCCACATCCCGCCCGCACTCGATCACCTGGCCGGTAATCTCGTGGCCCAGCACCAGCCCCGGTTCAGCTGTGGTGCGACCACGCACCATGTGCTGGTCGGAGCCGCAGATATTGGTGGTCATTACTTTGAGAATAACGCCGTGCTCACAGCGGCGCTTGCCCAGAGCGAGTTCGGGAAAGGCAATCGATTCAATGGAGACCTGTCCGGGGCCCTGATAGATCACCCCGCGGTTGGTTGCATGGCTGGTCATTGCGTGTTCCTTTTATTATGGGTGTTTGGAACGTAAAGCACACTGCTGAGCAACCTACTCTAATCCGTGACCACGGTTTGAATTGCCCAGTTGCGACACTTTCAAGCGCGGGAACGCAGCTCATACTTAAGCGCCCAATGCCTTCGGACAGGCCCGTGGCGCTTACGCTCATTCACACACATTGCTACCAGCCGGATACTGTATTAATATCCAGTAGTAAATTGACAAACCGCCTGCAACGACCGGCGCCGATTACGGCGTCGGCGGGCGGCGGGCGGCGCCTTACGGGAGCATGATCTTGGATTACCAACTGATAGGAAAAACCTTGGAAAACACCGGCAAAGACATCCAGAAGCTGAACAACAAACTCGACAAAGTCCTTGAAAAACTGCTTGAGGTTGAGTCTCTGGAAGAACGCAAAGCCGACGCCATAGCCCGCATTGAGGCCGGTGACATCGCCGAAGCCATCAATATCCTGAAAACGGTCGAAAAAGACCAGTCCAAGGCAGAGGATTTGAAACAGGAAGAAGCCAAATTACGCGATGAGCTTGAAGTCTTGCGAGTCACCGCTGAAAAGGCGGCCAAAGGTGAGATAGAAACCACCACCGAGGCTGAAACTCCAGAGCAGACTGATGCAGAACAGACTGATGCAGCACCAATCGACAGCCGCGACAACGACGCCGCCTGATCGACCTGTGACACCCGGGGCCAGCTACCCCGGGAAAACCAAACCTGCCCTCCGTTTTTCGCGGTCGCATTGAACCATAAAGAAATTGGAGCAATGGCCGTTACACACGATTAAGATTCACACTATTATTCCTAGCACCCGCCTGTTCCGGAACTTGCCGACACGCGTAACCACTGGAGTCCAACCATGATCCGACAACTGTCCATCGGCGTGCGCCTCGCCCTCACGTTCGTATTAGCTGCCATGTTGTTTGTTTTGCTTGGCGTGTTCAGCTTGATGCAGCTGAACAATCTGAAAGTTCAGATCAATGAGATAGATAATGTACTGGTGCCCAAGCAAATTGCATTGAACGAAATCAACAGTGAGTTCCTACTGCTGCGGGTGAATATCAGCAACCTGGTGGCCAGCCTGATGGGTCCCCAGGAAAAGCAATATCGGACAGTGGCAGAGTCTACGATTGATGATATAGCGGAGGCAAAACAGACCTACCTGAACATGATTGACTCTCCGGCCGAGCGTGAAGCCTTTGCCGCGTACGAGGGAGCGGAAGCTGCGTATCTAGGGAACATCGACCAGTTATTTACCTACATCAATGGCTTCGAGTTCAAGCTGGTTGCGGACTTGCGCAAAGATATAGCGCCGGCAGAATCCAACATCAGCCAACTGCTTAGTGACTTGATCGACGCGCAAGGGCAACGCGTGTCTGCGGCCTCCGTTCAGGCCGACGCCATCTATGACAGGGCCCTGATCACCATCAGTTCTGCAGTAGCAGTTCTTGTCGCGCTGCTGGCGATGGCAGCTTTGGCGTTGACGCGAAGCATTACTGGCCCACTGAGTTCAGCTGTGGAACTGGCCGATACCATTGCAGACAACGATCTGACGTCGACCATCAACAACAGCGGGCGCGATGAAGTGACTAGCCTGGTGGCGGCCATGGCGCGGATGCAAAAAGCATTGCGGGAAACACTGGCTCAGGTCAGTTCCAGTTCGGAGCAACTGGCTTCGTCCTCAGAAGAACTCAGTGCAGTTACCGATGACAGCAGCAATAATCTGCGCCGCCAGAATGAACAGATCGAGCAGGCAGCCACCGCCGTCAACGAACTGACCGCCGCCATTGAAGAAGTTGCCAGCAATGCCAGCGGCACTGCGGATGAATCGCACGAAGCCGAAAATCAGACCCGGGTAGGTCTGGAAAAAGTCAGCGGTACCGTGGCCGCCATTGAACGACTGGCCAAAGCGATTGGTGATACCGCCAGCAACATGGAAGACCTGGCAACAAAGGTATCGGATGTCGGGTCTGTACTGGATGTGATTCGCGGCATTGCCGAGCAAACCAATTTACTCGCCCTGAATGCCGCCATTGAAGCGGCCCGGGCCGGTGAAGCCGGACGCGGTTTTGCCGTGGTTGCCGATGAAGTCCGGGCATTAGCCAGCCGCACGGCTGATTCAACCAAAGAAATTGAAGACATTATCGGAGCCGTTGAAACCGGTACCGAACAGGCGGTCACCGCCATGCGCGACAGCAACACCAGTGCAACCAACACCCTGGATGCCGGTCGCGATGCGGGCACTGCACTGGAAGCCATCGCCGTGCTGATCGAAAAAATCAGTGAGCGCAATACGTCCTCGGCCAGTGCTTCTGAGCAGCAGGCGCAGGTCGCCCGCGAAGTCGACCGCAACCTGGTGTCGATTCGCGACATTGCCGTGCAAAACGCAACGGGTGCCGACCAGACCCAGGCGTCCAGCAAGGAACTGGCGCACCTGGCCGACAACCTGAATCAGGTTGTGTCACGTTTTAAAGTATAAGGCGGCGCATACAACCACTCAGGTCGACACGATCTCGATCTTGCTGCCTGCCTGAGAGGGCCTCACGTCGATGCGTTGCGCAATCTGCTCTTTCAATTCCGCAACGTGCGAAATAATGCCTACGCTACGACCATTAGCGCGCAGCTCCATCAGGGTTTCAATGGCCAGATCCAGAGAGTCGGGATCCAGCGACCCGAAACCCTCATCGATGAACAGGGCATCTAGACGAATGCCCCCGGCATAGGCCTGCACCACGTCCGACAAGCCCAGCGCCAGTGCCAGTGCCGCCATAAAACTCTCCCCGCCCGACAGCGTATTCACCGGCCGGGTCTTGCCGGTGTAGGCGTCTTCGACATCCAGATCCAGTCCCGAAGCAACATTACCCTTGGTTCGGTCCTGGCGGCGCAGTAGCTGATAGCGCCCCTTGCTCATGGTGGTCAGACGGTAGCTGGCCTCGATCAAAACATCATCGAGCAACACACTCAGCACAAAACGCTGCAAACTGATGCGCTGACCATTTTTACCGCTGGCGACTTCCGCTAGCGTGCCGGTCACGCTGTAACTGGCATCCAGTTTTTTGATTTTCTGATAGGTCTCGCCCAGACGCTGTTTTACCCCGGTGGCCGAACTCAACAGAGCCTGTTGTTCATCATAGTGCCCGGTTGCGGACGCCAGCGCCGTTTGTGTCTGCTGCCACTGGTCTTCCAGTTGCGCCAGATCCGGCTCGGTCTTGCCAGCCAGAGCGGCCTCTTGTTGCTGGATAGACCAGGTCAGCTTTTCGCCGACTTGCCGGTGCTGGTCAATCTGATGCTGCCATTGTTCAAGTTCCGACTCTTCCCGGCGTGCCCGGGCAAACTCAGTTTCGGTGGCAAAGGGGCTGTCTGCCAGAGTCAATTCCCAGCTTGCTACCTTGACGGCCAGATCACGCCGGACTTCGGCCAAACGGTCGGTCTGGGCGGTCACCTTTGCCTGTGCCGCTGCCAGTTCCTGACCCAGGCGATTCTGCTGCACCTGGGCTTGCTCCCAGCGATGGTTTATCCGTTCAATACTTCGAGTCACGTCGGTGAGTTGGTTCTGTAGCGCTTGCGCCTCACGCAATGCCTCGGGAATGGCCTGCTCCAGACTGCTGACCACCTGCTTTGCCGCAGCTTGTTCGGCTAGTGCAGACTCACGTTCGGACCGGGCACTGGCGTCGCCCTGTTCAAGCCGGGTCAGTTCTTGCCGGGTTTGCTCAAGCCGGACTTTGGCCTCTGCCAGAGCCGCCTCTTCCTGTTGCAGATGCCTGAGCTGACGATTGCCTGTCTTGTAGTCTTCTTCCAGGGTTTCTATCGTCTGGTTGGCGTAATCTTCCAGATCGTCGCTCAGGGATTCTGCCTGCTGGCGAGCCTCTTCGGCGCTGAACTGCGATTTATCGCGAGCCTGAATGGCCTGATTCACTGCATGAAGTTGTTGTTCAACAGCTGCTCTCGCTGCAGTCACCTGATCACGACTGACCGATTCAGCGTCCGTCGCAGCCGGATTCGGGTGGGTGTCACTGCCACAGACCGGGCAGGGTTCGTCGTCGCTTAACTGGGCAGCCAATTGTGCCGCCTGCCCCAAATGCCAGGCTTGCTCCAGACGCAGCGAACTGGTTTTAAGCGTGTCAGCCTGTGCCTCGGCGCTGGTCAGTTGCTGCTGCAACTGACTCGTCTCTTGCTGATGCTGCCTCGCCGCCGTATCCAGACCAACCCATTTCCGTTTCCGTTTACCCAGCCGGGTAAGGTGACTGAGGCGATGCTCCAGTGTCAGCTTTGCAGCCGCCAGATCGCCCGATTCAACGACCTGGCGTTCCAGTAGCTCGCGCCGCTGGCCCAGCTCGGCTTTCTGACGGGTCCGTTCCGTCGCATCGCGGTCAAACTGTTCAACTGCCGAACAAACCCCCTTGAGTCGCTGCCGGGCGGTCTGTAACTGCTCACTCTGGCTGCGCAGCGTCTGCAATTTCAGCTGCTCCGCTTTCAGGGTATCGAGGTCAGCGTAGGCCTGTTTTGCCGACTCAAGCTCGGAATCAATAGCTGGTCTTTGCTGCTCAAGCTCATCCAGAGCCTGTTGCAGACGCTGACGTTCAGCCTGCTCTTTGGCTGCATTGCGCTGGCTTTGTTGCCACTGCTCCCAGACCGGCAGTCGTTTTTCTGCCTGCCGCGCCGAGGCGATCAGCGCTTCCTTTTCTCCCATAGCCACCTGCTCGGCCTGCCAGTCACGCCAGGCCGCCTGGTCTTTGCGCAGTTGTTGAAATTGTTGCTGTAAAGCCTGGCTCTGTTCATGCGCACTCCGGGCTTTGACGTCGGCCTGTTGTGCTCTGGCTTGCGCCTCACGCGCGGTGTCGACCACAGGCATCAGTGCTGCAATGCGCTCTTCCAGCTGTTCAGCGCTCTCTACCCCGGCCGATTCAAGGTGCCCGGTTAGCCGCTCAGTTAGCTTTTCACGCCGGCTACGAATCTCTGCGGCTTGTTCTTTCAGCCGGTCTTCAATCGCCTTGAACGTGTGCGTTTGAAACAGTTGGCTAAAAATCATTTCCCGGTCGTTCGACGAGGCCAGCAGCAACTCGCGAAACTTGCCCTGCGGCAATACCATGACCTGGCGAAACTGATCGGCGTTCAGACCGGTCAGTGACTGAATCTCATCGGTAACCTCACGCACGCCTTTAAACGGCAATAACTCAGCGGCTTGCTCGTCAAAGGGGCCAGTCAGCAAAGCTGGCGGCATGCGCCAGAGTTTGGCATCGGCCTGTCGCGTGGTCGTGCCTTCACCACGTTTTTTGGCCACTTGCTGGGTCGGCATGCGCTCGATCCGGTACAGCGTATCCCCCAGTTGAAAATCAAACACAATGCAGGTGTCTAGATCATTCGATGCCTGATCGGAGCGCATACTGGCTGCATCGCGTTCGCCCCCGGTGGTGACGCCATAGAGTGCAAAACAGATCGCATCAAGCAGGCTGCTCTTGCCAGCACCGGTCGGGCCGTTGATCAGATACAACGCCGACTCGCCGAAGCGGGTAAAGTCGACCACTTCTTCGCCGGAGAAGGGTCCAAAAGCACTGAGATGAAGGCGCTGGGGTTTCATGCCTGGCCTCCATTGCGCTGTACAGCCTGTATCACTGTTTTCACGGCATCATACTGAGCTTCATCGAGCGGCTCGCCCTGGGTTTGCTCGAAAAAGTCGGCAAACAACTCCAGCTCAGTTCGCTTCAATTGCTCACGTGACGCCAGTTGCGCCTGACGATCAGGCGCCAGACCCGGTTTCTCCAAATGCAGAACATTGGGATAGACCTGACGCAGCTGGTTCAGGGTATCGAGAATGGCCCGGGTATCGGTCAGCCGCACCAGTAAGTAGTCCCCGGCGCGAGGGTCGTCCTTGCCTGCCGCGATCAACTGATCGAACTCGCCTTCCAGTATGCGCAGATCTCGCACCGGTATTAGCGGCAAAGTAATCAACTCAACCGAATCATCTGCCGACAGATCCACCCGGGTTACGCTTTTCTTCTGAGTCACTTCCGAAAAGCTGTATTTCATTAACGAGCCCGAATAGCGGATATGGGTTTCACCCCGGTATTGCGGTGCATGCAAATGGCCCAGGGCGACGTAATCAAAATCGCGCATCGGCTGCCAGCGCACGGTATCGGCGCCGCCCAGTGACAGGGGCCGTTCAGAGTCACTTTCAATGGCACCGCCGACAAAGCAGTGGGACAGAAGCACCTGTCGCTGGCCTGGCTGAAACGCACTTTTGATGCGTTCAACCAGAAAGGTATGCGCCTCGTCAAAGGTGCGTGTATTTTCATCGAAAACAGAGCGAACATGCTCTGGCTGACAATAGGGAATGCCGTAAAAGGCCACATCACCGTCCGGGTGGGGAATAACCACGGGCGTATCAACATGTGCCAGATCACTGAGAATATGCAAGCCCGCGCCCTGCATCATCCCGGCGCCGAACCCCAGGCGCTCGGCGCTGTCGTGATTACCGCTGATCATGATGACCGGCACAGCCAAATCGACGCAGAGACGTCGTAACGTCTGATTCAGCAGCTTAACCGCTTCGGCCGGCGGCACCGATCGATCGTAAACATCGCCGGCGATCAGCAACACGTCAATCTGTTCGGTTGCAACGTAGTCAATTACCTGATCCAGCATCCGGGCCTGATCGGCCAGCAGTGACTGATTATGAAACTGTCGGCCCAGGTGCCAGTCAGAGGTATGGAGTAGCTTCATTACGTTGGTTCCAGAGTTTGAACGTCAACTTTATCCGGTCTGGAGGCTGGTTAAAACCAGTCAGTCTTCCTGAAATAGGACTATCACTGTTTCTTCATTCGAATATTCATTCGAACACTCAGTCTTAATTTTTCATCAAAATAGTTCTCAAACGATCATAAAACTGTCATTTTCTGTCTGTAGGGTCGAATTCGCTTGTCATATATTTTCGTTCGATGCTATTTTTAACGCTCGTTCGAAAAAGTCAGCAACAACAAACTCAGATCAAACCAATTAGAGTGAGAACGCCTGATGAACAAGAAACTGCTAGTCCTCGCGGTTAGTGCGCTTGGCGCCAGCCAAGCTTTTGCGGCCACCGAAATCGAACTCTGGCATGCCATGGGCGGTGCCCTGGGCGAGAAAGTCGATGAAATAGTTGCCGAGTTCAATGGCTCCCAGGCCGATTATGTGGTCAACGCAACCTACCGGGGTAACTACAACGAAACCATGACGGGTGCCATCGCGGCTTTCCGTTCCGGTGAACAGCCACAAATCGTTCAGGTGTACGAAGTCGGTACGGCCACCATGATGGGAGCAGAAGGGGCCATATACCCCATGTACCAACTGATGGATGAACTGAGCAGTGGCTTTGACCAGGATGACTACCTGAGCACGGTGACCGGCTACTATGCCGATGAGAATGGCAACATGCTGTCCATGCCGTTCAACAGCTCTACGCCGGTCGTATATTACAATAAAGCCATGTTTGCCGATGCAGGACTGCCCGATCGCGGCCCGCGCACATGGGAAGAAATGGACGAGTTTGGCAATGCCCTGCTCGAAGCCGGATACGACTGCGGTTTCACCACTGCCTGGCAATCCTGGGTTCACCTGGAAAATCTTTCTGCCCGCCACAACGTTCCCTTTGCCACCAAAGCCAACGGCTTTGGCGGTCTGGACACTGAACTGGTGTTTAACTCCGACTTACAAATTGCCCACGTCAAGCAGATGGGTGAATGGCAACAGGAAGGTATTTTCAGCTATTCCGGGCGCACCAACGAAGGCTCAGCCAAGTTCTATAGCGAAGAGTGCGGCATGTATACCGAGTCTTCAGCAGGCTATGCCGGCATCAATGCCAATGCCCAGTTTGACTTCGGCGTAAGCCAGCTGCCGTATTGGGAATCGGCAATCGACACTCCGCAAAACACCATCATCGGTGGTGCCACTTTGTGGACGCTGCGTGGCCATGACGAGGCCGATTACCAGGCTGTTGCTGCGTTTTTCGACTATTTGTCACTGTCCGAAGTACAGGCCGACTGGCATCAGTTCTCTGGCTACTTGCCAGTGACCTATGAAGCCATCGAGCTGACTCGTGAACAGGGTTTCTACGAACAGAATCCGGGCACAGATACGTCAATCATTCAGATGACTTCGGTAGAACCAACGGACAATTCTCGAGGCTTGCGCCTTGGTAATTTCCCCCAGATCCGCGGCATCATTGATGAAGCGCTCGAATCTGTCTGGAACGGTGATGCCACTGCCGAGGACGCACTCAACACGGCGGTAAGTCGCGGTAATGATCAGCTGCGCCGTTTCGAGCGTGCTAACCGCTAACGATTACTCTGCGATAGACGGAAGCCTCCCGGCTTCCTGATCAACGCCGACACCCTGCGATTGTCGATCCAAAGGTGTCGGCGTCCTTTTCCATTTTTACGCAATGAGCCAATCCATGCACGACAATGCGGTATTCAGCCATAAAGTGCTGCCCTACTTTCTGATCGCGCCCCAGTTGATCATCACGCTGGTGTTTTTTATCTGGCCAGCTGGCCAGGCGCTTTATCAATCGTTTTTAATTGAAGATGCTTTTGGTTTCTCGGTGGAGTTTGTCTGGTTCGAAAACTTCATTTATTTACTGGAAGATCCCGAATACTGGAACAGTGTCCGCGTGACATTCATGTTCAGTGCCATGGTAGCCTTGCTCGCTATGATCCTGGCGCTGTTGCTGGCGGCCATGGCCGATCGGGTCGTTAAGGGCTCGTCTGCCTATAAGACGTTTTTGATTTGGCCCTATGCAGTGGCCCCGGTTGTCGCTGCCGTGCTGTGGTGGCTGATGTTCAACCCATCCATGGGTGTACTGCCGTTTTGGATGAGCGCATTCGGCTACGACTGGAACCATTACGTAAACTCCGGTGAAGCCATGACGGTTGTCGTTATCGCATCGGCCTGGAAGCAGATCAGCTACAACTTTTTATTTTTCCTGGCTGGTTTACAAGCCATACCCCGCTCACTGATTGAAGCGGCTGCCATTGATGGCGCCAGCCCATTCAAACGATTCTGGCAAATTGTCTTTCCGCTGTTGTCTCCCACTGCCTTCTTCTTGCTGGTGGTGAACATCGTCTATGCCTTTTTTGAAACCTTCGGGGTTATTCATGCAACCACCCTGGGTGGGCCGGGCAGTTCGACTAAAACTCTGGTGTATAAAGTCTATGAAGACGGTTTTATCGGGCTCGATCTGGGTAGCTCGGCAGCCCAGTCTGTCATCCTGATGATCATTGTTATCACCCTGACCGTGGTTCAGTTCCGTTACATCGAGAAGAAGGTGAATTACTGATGGTAGAGAATCGCCCCTGGCTCACGTTCACCCGACACCTGGTTCTGATTATCGGTGTTCTGATTATTGGTTTTCCCATCTGGATTGCTCTGGTCGCGTCGACCAATTCATCCAGTGAATTCGTATCCGGCCTTATGCCTCTGTGGTTTGGCGATGAGGGCCTGGGTAATTTCCAACGGGTGCTCAGCAACGAGGAGCGGATACTGGGTGTCAGTGTTTCTGCCTCCCGGATGATGTGGAACAGTTTTATCATGGCGATGGTGATTGCGGTTGGGAAAATAGTGATATCCATTTTATCTGCCTACGCCATTGTCTACTTTCGCTTTCCATTCCGGAAAACCTGTTTCTGGCTGATTTTCCTGACGTTGATGCTGCCCGTTGAAGTACGCATTCTGCCCACCTATGAGGTCGTAGCCAGCCTGGGCATGTTGAATACCTACTCAGGCCTGACCATACCGCTGATCGCAAGCGCGACAGCAACCTTTCTGTTTCGCCAGTTTTTTATGTCGGTACCGGGCTCACTGTTGGAAGCCGCGCGAATCGACGGTGCCGGGCCCTACAAATTTTTCAAGGACATACTGCTACCCCTGTCAGTGAACAACATAGCGGCTCTGTTTGTTATCCTGTTTATTTATGGCTGGAATCAGTACCTGTGGCCGTTGCTTATTACGACCGATGAGAACTACTACACCATTGTCATGGTGATCAAACGCCTGATGTCGGCCGGTGAAGGAAATATTCCCTGGAACATCATCATGACTACCACCATTCTGGCCATGCTGCCCCCGGTCATTGTTGTACTGGGAATGCAAAAGCTTTTCGTCAAAGGCCTGATCGAACAGGAAAAATAAAGGGGAAAAACGTGGCCACAGTGTCATTGAGAAACATCAATAAAAAATACGCCAACGGTCATCAGGCCATTGAAGATCTGAACCTGGATATTACCGATGGTGAAATGCTGGTTCTGGTCGGGCCGTCTGGCTGTGGCAAGTCCACCTCATTGCGTATGGTGGCCGGACTGGAAGCCATTTCCGGTGGTGATCTGTACATCGACGATGTACGGGTCAACGACCTGGAACCTTCTGAACGCGACATTGCCATGGTGTTTCAGAACTACGCCTTATACCCGCACATGACCGTGTTTCAGAACATGGCTTACGGCCTGAAAAATCGTAAGGTGCCCAAGGATGAGATTCAACAGAAGGTTGAGAAAGCGGCCGACATTCTTGAGATCACTAACCTGTTGCACAGCAAGCCCGGCCAGCTATCTGGCGGTCAGCGCCAGCGTGTCGCCATGGGCCGTGCAATCGTGCGCAACCCCAAGGTATTTTTGTTTGATGAACCCCTGTCAAACCTGGATGCCAAGTTGCGCGTGCAGATGCGCATCGAAATCAAGCGGTTGCAACAGGAGTTTGCCACCACCGCCATCTATGTAACACACGACCAGGTTGAAGCCATGACCCTGGCCGACCGATTAGTGGTCATGAATAAAGGCAATGTCGAACAGGTAGGACCACCAATTGAACTGTATGAATATCCGGCTACCCAGTTTGTCGCGGGCTTTTTAGGCTCGCCAGCGATGAACTTCCTGGAGGCCAAACTCAGTGGTAGCCGGCTGACTTTGCCCGGTAATGTAACTTTGGAACTGGATGACGCTGGCTTAACGAAAGAAACGCATGAACGCGAGGTAGTGCTGGGTATACGACCGGAGCATATGGAAGCCTGCACGGACGAAGAAGCCGATTTCACGCTGAGTGTCGATATGATCGAACCACTGGGATCCGATACCCTGCTGTATGGCAAATTTCCGGAGACTGAAACACTGATCACCTCTGAGCAGCGTGGAAAACTGCAGTTCCAGCGTGGCTATCGGTTGCCTTTGCGAATCGACCGGCAACGCTGCCACCTGTTCGATAAAGCGACCCAAAAGAGGCTTGGCTGATGATTGCCAGCCCTATTATCGCGCATCGAGGCTGCTCATTGCTGGCACCTGAAAACACTCTGGGTGCGATGACAAAAACACGAGAGACCGGAACAACCTGGGTTGAAATTGATGTCAACCGACTCGGAGACGGCACTCTGGTTATGTTCCACGATAACCGGCTTGACCGCTTGACCTCAGCCAAAGGTGCATTGGTCGATCAGCGCTGGGCAGACGTCCATGATCTGGATATCGGCAGCCATTTCCATCTCGATTATCACAGCGAACGAATGGCAACACTGAGCCAGGCACTGGTTCATATACAGGCTCTGGGGTTGGGCTTGAATCTGGAGATCAAGGTCTATCCGGAATTCACGCCCGAGCAGATTGTTTTCGATACGATCAAGGTACTAGATACCCATTGGCATGATTTTAGCAAACTGTTAATTTCGAGTTTCAATACCGAGGCTTTGAACCTATTTCGTCAATGGCGACCCGATTGGCAATGCGGTCACCTGTGGGAACACGTGCCCGAAAACTGGGCGACGATCTGCGACGAGCTGAACCTCGTCAGCATACACTGCGACCATCGGTACCTGACGGCAGAACGGGCTAGGCAGATTTCCAGCAACGGCCAGGATCTTTATTGCTACACCGTCAACGACCGTGATCAGGCAGACGCGCTCTGGGCCATGGGCGTTGATGGTATTATTACCGACAACCCTCTGCTGATGGCCAAGCGGGATCACGTTGACCGATGACTCTTGCACTGGACATGTGATCCATGAAAATCACCGAACGCCAACAATCTATTCTCGACTGGGCTCAGCAAAGTGAGCACCTGGAAGTGGATGCGTTGGTGGACCGTTTTGGGGTAACGCCCCAAACTATTCGACGTGACATCAATCAGCTGTGTGAAAGCGGGTTACTGCGACGCCGCTATGGTGGCGTTAGCTTGCCCTCTTCGGTGGCTAACCTGTCTTTCAGCTCACGCCAGGTATTAAACCATTTTGCCAAGCAAGCCATCGCACGCCGGGTCGCAGCCATGATACCGGACAACTCATCAGTCTATCTGGGCATTGGCACCACGCTGGAATTTGTTGCCAGAGAACTGTCCCGGCATCAGGGACTGAAAGTGCTAACCAATAATCTGAATATAGCTTCTTTACTCTGTGGCAGCCCGACCATCGACGTGACTGTCTCAGGAGGCCAATTGCGCCACAACGATCACGATGTCGTAGGTCAGGAAACTACACGTTTTTTTACCGATTACTACGCTGACTATGGTCTGATCGGTACCGGTAGTCTCGATCCGCAACGCGGCCTAATGGATTTTGACCGGCGTGAAGCGCAGATAGGCCGTGCCATTCTCGATAACAGCCGGCATCGGATTCTGGTCGCTGATGTCAGTAAATGGGAACGCCAGGCACTGGCCAAAGTTGCACCCTTTACCGCCCTCGACTGGTTTGTAACCGACCAGT
>Ga0307944_1000570_pt1 | contig 19813 bp, 25 predicted proteins | sample OrgLakmetagen179_FD_201831 | JGI IMG/M metagenome (GOLD analysis project Ga0307944, IMG submission 201831) | Saline water microbial communities from Organic Lake, Antarctica - #179 | ecosystem: Environmental > Aquatic > Non-marine Saline and Alkaline > Saline | place: Antarctica: Organic Lake... | reverse complement strand
GAGATACTAGATAAAATAAGTAAAAAGGGGATAACTAGTCTTAGTGCAGGTGAAAAAGAATATCTTAATTATTATAGCAATAATAAGTAATGCTTATTAAAAAAGAAAATATAATATCTTCTATACACATCGAAGATAGTGAGTACTCAACACTTATATATGAAGTAACTATATTCAACCAAGCAAAAGATTTCTATTCTATAAAAGATAGTAAAGAGCAGTTTGATGAAGTTTCTAAAATGCCTTCTTATATACAAGAAGATTGGATTAATAGTAAAAAAATACCACTTAACATATCAACCTTAAACAAGCAAATAAAAATACAGGGTAATGTATTAGAAATTATGAACTACGGTACTAAGGAATATTATATATTAGAAAAGGAAATAAAGAGATTAATAGACATAAGAACATATTTGATAAATAACGAGTATATTTAACTTACTAGATATAACTAAAAACCCCACTAGGATGATTTCTAGTGGGGTTTTGTATTTATTACTATCTTAGGTATGTATTTTTTAAATTAGGCAAATACAGTAGATGTTTTAAGTGCTTATTATTATCCAAAAACATGCAACATCATGATATACATATAATATAATATAATAATTTTCCTTTAATCCCTTTCTAATCCTTCTTCTGCTGTTTCATTCTTTTTAACTTCCAGTGCTTATTTTCCCATTCTTCTATTTCTTTTTCTGCCTTTTTTATATTAGAATTATAATCATCTAACTCATCCCTCTTAATTTCCATATCTCTAATACCTTGCTCAATTACTGACTCTTTTTTCTTAATTGATTGATCATATTCTTCTATTTCTTTTAATCTTTTTTCTAGGTCGCTTTCTTTTATAGAAACCTCTTCAATATCTTTATCTATGCTTATCTGTAAATCTTTGTATTTTTTATCCAAATCTGATGATTTCAATTTGGTTCTATCTATCTCTCTTTCCTTTTTCTTTAAATCAGAAGCTTTATTATCTAGTTCTATTTCTCTTTTTCTAGACAATTTTGAATCTTCTCTTAACTTATCTTCTTTACTATCTAATACATCTAGGTCATTCTTATAATACTGCTCACGTGTAGCAAGGCGTTCTAATCTTCTGCTTATCTCATCTTCTTTCTCCTCTACCTTTATTTCTCTTCTATTTAAATCATATTCTCTATCATCTAGTTCTTTTATCTTATCTTTATCAACCACACCATCATTACTTTCATCCATAGAGGATAGAATCATTTCTTGTATAAATGGTTCTAATTTATCCCTAGTACTCTTAGGTTGTGGTATTTTATTGGCTTTAATATATGTGTATAGTTCAGCTTTCCAATCTACAACCTCAAAAAAATCTGGATTATTATCTATTATATCCCTATCTAATTTTATATTACCATCACCATCCTTGAACTTATAGACAAATTCATCTAATATAATTCCCTTATTCAGAATTACTATCTTTTTATTAGGGGTAACATAGTGAAATTCTTTTAAAACCTTGTGCTTTATTTTCATTTTTTCATTTTTTATTTAAAATATATACTCATATACAATCATATATATTAAAATTCTTTACTCTCTGAGTGAATAACCTTAATAAACTATTAAATATAATAACTATAATAGTTTATTTTAATATATTTGCACAAAGTACACAACTATGGGAAAAATAAATCACAATGGAATAATTGCCAATTTAAAAGAGTTAGAAGATAATTGTTATCAATGTGGTAATAAATTTAATGTTGTCATTAGGGATAGAAAGAGGGGATGGGGAATGTTTTGTTCTAAATCTTGTTCGGCTAAGTTTAATCAAAAACCAAAAAGCAAAAAAGAAATAAGAGAATATAGACTTAAAAGGTTATTTAACACGGAGATTTAAAAATTAGTTTTAGACTTTACTATTTTTTTATATATAAAGGGTATAAAAATAATTATGGAAATGTTTACAATAAATATATCAAAAGAAGAGGTTTTAGATGATGTGCCTAGAATCAAAGAATGGATAGCAACAGCTGAGGAAAGGTTTGGTAAAATAATAAATGAAAATAATATTTCGTTTTATTACACATATTCCTTCTTAGCACCAGAGGAAGATGAATCGGAGAAATATTATGAGGACTTGTATAACAGGTGTATAGATATGTTATATGAAGAAAGGTTTAAATTTGAATTATTAAGTGTGATAGCAAGTGTAGAAATGAAAATTGATGATCTATCAATATCAGACATACTAGACATAGACTTGGAATTACCATCTATTATAAAAGATATAGTATCAGAGGTAACTAAAGTTAAAATGATACTAGAGAGTGAATATAATGACAATGAAAAGGTCAAGAACTCAATACCTGATATAGATTCTTCAATAGTATCAATCGAGGGTGTAAAAGACACATTGGATAGTAAATACAAAGAAAGTAAAGATTTTGATACTGATGCCATTCTAGATAAGATATCAAAGAAAGGGATAGGTACTTTATCAGATGATGAAAAAGACTTTTTAAACAGTAGAAGTAAGGATTTGTAAAAATGGAAATGTACTGTAAGAGAACTGTATTTGATTCTGATATAGAACAATGGAATAACTCCTTGTTGGATAAGGATTTTGTTGTATTTACTAAGTCTAAAAAATACAAAATAGTAACAGGAATTAAGCATATACATGATAATATATTCTGGGAAAATGATGATATTTACCTATATGATGATCTTAATAGAATAACATATATAGGAAAAAAAATTAGGAAAAAGTTTTTTTTGACTATAGGTGAAATGAGAAAGTCAAAAATAAATAAAATATTAAAATAAGATATGAAGCATATTACAAAGCTAGAAATATATGAATGGTCTAGAAGGTTGGAACTAATTAATTATGGTCTCAGTGTTGGAAATCATAATTCAATAACTATAGATATTGTACAAAATAGTTACGCATCATCTATGCTAGGATATACACCTAGATATGAAGATATGAACACACACCCATATTATAATTTATTAAAGCCAATAAGGTATGACTTTTCTTTCTCAATATGTGAGAGTATGCTAGAAGAATTTGAAGACATATATAATGATATATCACACAGAGATATTAGTAATGTGTTCAAATTTCAAAGTAGTTCAGGTAGTAAAGAGGAACTAATAAAAGCATCAAAAAAATATAAGTTAAAAAAATCAGAACACAAATTAAGAAACAAAAAATACATAAGGTTTGACTATGTATTTAACGACTCAATACTAGAAATTCTAATAAAAATATCATATATAAAGGATTCATTAAGTATATTTGGAAAAATATGGGGACATGATGATAAGGGTGATGAAATATTAAAACTGAAATATGGCAAAGGTGACATTGTGTCATTAGATGAAAATCCTAGTGGGGATTATATAATAATGTGTTATGACTATATACAAGACATACAAAATCCTCACAGTTATAACATAAATTATGGTTATTCTATAATAGAAAATCCTAAATTGATTGCTATAGAGTATGGGGAAATATTCTATAGCAATGGAAAAAATATTATAAGCAATAGAAGTGAAAGACTATCCTCTTTATTAAAGTGAGTTATGTAACAAAAAAAGAAAAATCTTTATCTAGTGAGTTGCCAGTATTTGATACATCTCATGGGTTAAATAAAAATTTAGAGAAAGTTATAAGTTTGTTAAATAAATAGATATGGTTAATTATTAATTCTATATTTGTAGTCTAATAATTATATAAACAAAATGAAAAAAACAACAAAGAACTGGAAAGAATTACAAGATGGTGATATCTTTTATTTTGACACATCTAACGGATGTCTAGATAATGAAGATTTAAATGGTATTGATTACGATATTACTGGCACAGATCAAATATTCATAAGAGACGATTATGGTGATTACAATAGTATTCTTGTTAATGGTGGTCATAGCATAACTTTTAATGATGATGATACGGTTGAGGTTATTGGTCACTATAGTAAGTTAATAAGATAAAATTATGGATATAAGCTTCAAACATCAATCGCCTAGAGAATTTAATAAAAACTCTGAAAGAATACAGTCAATGGTTGATAAGTATAATGGTGATATAGAAAAACAGACTAGTTATGCAAAGACACAAGCATATAAGATAACCAAAGAAGAAAAGGCTTTTAATAGAGCTATGGTTGCTAAACAAATGGGTCACATACACCTATTTGAAGTATTCTTTAAAAGAGCTTATGAACTAGGATCAGTTTCTAAACAAGATTATAGATCATATAAATTAGAAAAACTAGGAATATAAATTTTTAAACTATTTAAAAATATGTGGGGATATTATGGGAGTAAAAGTAAAATAGTTAATAAATATCCTAAGCCAGAGTTTGATAAAATAATAGAACCATTTGCAGGGACTGCACAATACAGTTTAAAATATTTTGATAGAGATATACTTCTTATAGAAAAATATGATGTAATAGTAAAGATATGGAAATGGCTTCAATTATGCTCAAGAAAAGACATACTAGATTTACCACAACTAAAGTTTGGTGAAAATGTAGATAACTTTGACTGGGACTGTGATGAGGCTAAATGGCTAGTTGGGTTTATAATTACTGGTGCCCCATCTATGCCAAAGAAAACTGCTAGTAAGTGGAAAACGATTATAAGACCAAATACTCAAAATTATAAACTTAATTTAATAGCCGATACCTTAGATAAAATAAGACATTGGAAAATAATACAAGGTGATTTCAGAGAAGCTAAAAACGAGGAAGCAACTTGGCTCATAGATCCACCTTATCAATTTGGTGGGCAGTATTATAAATTTGGTAATAAAAATATTGACTTTAAAGAACTTGGTAAATGGTGTGAAAATAGGAATGGTCAAGCTATTGTATGTGAAAATACAAAGGCTGATTGGCTTCCTTTCAAACCACTTGTTGAAATGCAAGGTGCTAAATATAAAACTATTGAGAGTGTTTTTCTTAAAGGATTTTAAATATTATAAATTTTTAAACTATTTAAAAAATAATACTATAACTAAGAGTAAGATAAAAGAAGTTCCTATACAAATACTTTAGATATATAAAATTACTTCTCATCTTACTTTTTTTTAATTTGGCTTATAGTGTAATGGTAACACGTCTGCATTTTTTACAATTCATCGAAAGATAAAAAATGTTCCTACAAAATCTTGGAGCAGAAAATTCAAGTTCGAATCCTGATAAGCCAACTAATAAATATCTATAAAATATTATGAAGACACTAAAATTATTTAATGCAGTACTTTCTAGAGAAAGTGAAGATAATATATTTGTATCAGAAAATGGATTCATCATTGAGTCTAATGCTCTGTGGGCAAAGGATAGAATTATAGACTTTTATAATAAAGAATACCTAAGTGGAAATGACCTAAACAAAACTTTTCATAAGTCTTGGGACAAAGTATTAAGTAGTTCTAGGTATGAACTATATCTAGAACAAATAAATCACTATTTAAGTACATATGGTAGTAACTTCAAATCAGAAGTATATATACCATTCGAAGTTTTAGATATAGAAGGGCTATCCGTTAAGTTTAAAGTCATAAAGGCTTATAGTAAAGAGAAGCTTATAACTAAATCATTGAATATTCTTAAAAGTGGAATAGCATTAAAAGAAGAAACTGTAGATGATTTAATATCAATATTAGTAGATGAATTAGATTATAAATTTACTGGTAAAGAAGGTATCATAAACAAAGAAGCTGTTGTGAAAATAGCAGAGAATTATGGTATTTATCCAGATAACCCAGTTGAATTTCTAAGGTATATTGTATTTAGATCAACAAATAGTACATTGTTAATAAAAAGCAATGACTCTATTAATATGATTAAAAGTAGCACATACAATCCATCTCAGGCTTTTAAAGATTTTGGGTTGGAAAGACTATCCACTATATTCAATAGATTCAAACCTTTATTTCTTGCATATAAGAATAAGTGTGGCAAGACTATAAATAAAATAGGCAAATTATCAAAGACTAATCATGTTTCTTTGACATCAAATCCACTAACTCTAGTAACACAGAGAGTTCTTACTCAAAGCGATTTACATTGGCTAAATAATGCAACAACATATTCTATCTTCAAAGCCATGATATCATGTTATAATAGAGGTATTGTTGGTCAAGATACATTTACTTATAGAATAAGAAATGGTAAATCATGGACAGATGAAAAGCTTTCTAATAAGTCTATATGTATAAAGAATCTTAAATTCTTAAAAGACTTCCTAAAGACTAAAATAGATTTATCTAAAGAAAAAGTATATATTCCAGATTATATATCTTATGCACTTCCTACATCAGAAAAAATGTTTGTTGGTAATTTACCAACAGGTACTAAAATATATGGTGAGAAGCTAGCAGTTGGTATATATTGGGAAAATTCTTGGGGTGCAACTGATTTAGATTTATCTGGAATAAACTCAAGTGGTAAAGTTGGTTGGGACTCATCTTATAACCAGAGTGATAGTCTTATATACTCTGGTGATATTACAGATGCAAGAGATGGAGCAGTTGAGTACTTATATGCTAACAAAGGATTAACTGATAATACCTTAGTATTAAATAATGTTTATAATGGAGATCCTAACACCACTTATAAAATAATTGTTGGTGGTGGTGATAGTGTAGATGAAGATTATATGATGAACCCAGAGAAGTTAATAATTGATATAAAATGTGAATCAGTACAGAAAAATACTATTCTAGGTATGCTTATACCAGAGGGAAACTCCCAATCATTTTGTGTTCTTAACTTTGGTCAAGGTCAATCTATCGTATCAACTAAGGATAGTTCTGTTGGTAGGGCACTTACCCAACAATGGAAGAATCCATTGTCTTTAAAAGAAATACTCACACACTTGGGTGCAGAGTTTACATCTAAAGATGAATCCACAATTGACCTATCAGTTGATAGTCTAGAAAAAGATACACTAATGGATATATTTAAATCTTAATTTATGAATGTATTAAGTCTGTTTGATGGAATGAGTTGTGGTCAAATTGCTCTTGAAAAATTAGGTATTAAAGTAGAAAACTATTTTGCTAGTGAGATTGATAAATCTGGTATAAAAGTATCAAAACAAAATTATCCAAATATGAAGCATCTAGGGGATGTAAGACATATTGATTATAAGTTATTAGACAAAATAGACTTATTAATGGGTGGTAGTCCTTGTCAATCATTTTCCTTCGCTGGGAAACAAAAGGGTATGAGTACTAAGGACAATATAGAAATATTAGACTTAAATCATTATTTAGAATTAAAAAACGATGATTTTGAATTTCATGGACAGTCGTATCTATTTTGGGAATATATAAATGCTTTAAAAATTATAAAGCCCAAATATTTCTTATTAGAAAACGTTAAAATGAGTAATAAATGGAAATCTGTTTTGAGTGAAGCCATTGGTGTCGAACCCATTTTAATAAATAGTAGTAATGTGTCTGCACAAAACAGACAAAGACTATATTGGACAAATATACCTAATATAGTCCAACCATTAGACAAAGAAATATTTCTTAAAGATATAATGATTAGCGATGCTTCCGAAAAATATAATATAAAACCACAAAGAGTAGAAAATTTAATGAAATTTTTGAGTCCAAATTATAATGTCTGTAATAAAGTTCCTACTCTTACAACAGAGTTAGCACATAGTACTGGTAAAAATTTTTATCCCAAAGCTCTTAAAGAAATATTCAACGTTTTGGGTATGTATAGAAGACTGACACCTATAGAGTGTGAAAGACTTCAGACAGTACCTGACAATTTTACTAATTATGTATCTGATACAGAACGGTACAGAATGTTGGGAAATGGTTGGACAGTAGATGTAATAGCACATATACTAAAGGGGATAACTAAAGTTAAATAATACTAAAAAATTAAAATATGTTAGTAAGTAATTTACTAGTGGATATATTCTTAACAATCCATACTAGAAATAGAATAAAGTCAATGAGACAATTATCTAATAAAGAACTTCATTTGCTACTTCTTATGACATTTGATAAACATGACTACGACAATAATTTTGTATCATCAAACTGTTTACCATTTAGAAAACAAGCTTTTGATATATACGAACTTTTAAATGGGGGGAATACTACTAACAAATATTTAACTGAACTAATAATTGAAACAGAAGATGAACTTATAGATATTGAATCTGTAAGAGATATATATGGGAAACAATTACCAGGTATAAACGACAAGAAAGGTATTAGAGAATGTCGTTTAAGAATATTAGGAGAATAATTAAAAATTTCAGTAGCTTAATCATTATTAATTCATATATTTGTATTCAATTAATCAAAAATAAATAAATATGAGCAAAGTAGAAAATATCAAAGAAGAAAATGTTATTGGTGAGTTTAAAACTTCTAGAAAATATGAAAAATTCCTATCTAGTTCCAGAACCTCTAAGGTAAGACTTTTTAGAGATTTCGCATTTCTTGATGGGGGTGTCCTATCTGGTATGTTAGAAGGTGTTAGCCTAAAGCTAACTGTAAGAAGTGATAGTACTGTCGATTTCGAAGAAGTAGGTGATGCTAATATAACTGATAAGGGTATGCTTAAAAGGCTTCTTGACCAGATTGATGATATGGGAGTAATTAACTATTCACATAAGCATGTTGTTAATAACCTCACGTTTAAAGATGAAGATGGTTCTATATGTTATCTAGGTGTTAATCATCAGACACCAATGGGCAAGCTCAATAGTATATTTGAAGAAGATGATAAAAAAATAGAAATGAGCGATAGAAGTAAGTCTATATTATCTTCTTTATTAGAGAGTAAAGACTTCAATAGTGAAACCACTGATGGTGAAGACTCTACAGAAGATTTAGTAGATGATATTGAGGAAGATATTGAGCAAAGTAATGAAACAAGTACTTACGCTTCTCTTATTAAAGAATCATTCGAAAGTTCCAAAAAAGAGAAACTAGAAGAATTAAAATTAAGAATAAGTGAATCTGTGAGTGATATCAATAGATTCAACTCTGATAAGAAAGTTCTTGATAAAAAAATAGATGAGATAACAGATGGACTATCTGTTTTAGAGAAAAGATTAGATAGTATGAATATTAAACAAGAACCAAATGGTTTAGTATTTTTTGTATCAGAAGAGAAGAAATCTGACATTGGACTTACCGAAGCTAATAGAGAAATTGTTGATAAAATAGCTGATCTTATAAATCTTAAAAAAGAGGTCTTGTTTGAACAATTAACAGAGGGATATTTTGAAATAAGCATTGCTAAGTCAGATGACATATCAAACAAGGAATTTCAATTAGATACAGAATCACTAGAATCTATTAATTCAATAGATTACAAAGGTAAGATTTCTGTCTTAGATAAAAATAAGATAAAATATCAAGGAGATTTAAACTGGCATCAACTAGTAGACAAAATGATTAGAACAGGTTTTGTTCAAGATGAAAAATTTGATGAATTGTCTGGATCTAATTCTTATAATTCAGAAAAATAAATTCTTATATTAAGAAAAAAATCCTCTAGTAATATAGAGGATTTTTTTCTTAATATAATAACAACTTATAGCTATGGATAGAGTATAATAGACATGAGTAATATAAATAATCGGTTTAAAGGTTGCACTAGTTCTAATGCTGATATCTCAAAATGGGATGTTTCCAATGTCATTAATATGACTAGTATGTTTCAGCCTTCAATAGAAGATATTGAAGCTGAAAAAATGAGAATAAAAAAAGAACTAAGAGCAGAAAGATTAAAAGAATTATTAAAATAAATAAGTACTCTATATAATAATTTCAAACTTAATCTTCCCACAGTCCCATATTTTCTTGTAACTATTAGCTTTCATATAATCATTCTCAGTCAGATTTGTTTCTAAATTAGATTTTTTATATCTTGACTTATGCACTCTTTTACTATTGACAATATATTTATAATCTGGTTTACTAGATTTTACCATATCAAACCCCAAATTATAGTACACATTGCCCTCTGACCAGTCTCTATCAGCATAGCTTATAATTCTAACAGGACTATAAGACTTCATAAAATATTTAAGAAGCCTAGAAGCACCACCAATGACTACAGTATTCTTATTATTACAAAACCTAGACAAGTTCCACTGGTTATCATTCATTTTATCCCTACCTTCTCTATGGTCAAAAACCATAATAGATACTAACACATCATCATAATATAATCCTATTTTCTTACTTGATGTTACAAAGCCTTGTATGTGGTTTTCATCAAGAAACTTTCTGATAATTTTTATATCACTAACCTCCTTAATAATACATTTTCTGGCATATATCTTATGTGTTGTTAAACCTAGCCAATTTTTTACTTGACTTTTTATGATATCTGTCTTATTTACCCAATCATCTTCCCAAATGTGTATAATCCTTATTCCCTTATCCTTAAAATACTCTGTTTTTTTAATATGATAATCTCTATCTTTATATTCTTCGGAATGCCAATATAGACCATTAAATTCAAAGCCTATTTTTAATTCTGGTATGTATACATCTATCTCTATTCTTTTATCTTTGAATGACCTTATAATACTACCATTATACATACTAGATATGAACTCATATAATTCCTTTTCCTTTATAGAAGATGTAGAACTGATAGGATTACATACAGTACACAATGGTACACAATCACGTTTTCTACTATGATAATTTGACGAACTTATCTCATATATATGATTCTTCTTACAAGACATCAAGGATATGCCTTTATCACTATTATACTCAATATATTCATCATCTTTTGTGATTATAAAATCTCTTAATATATTAGACTGACTTGGTGTATTAGAACCATAAAGTCTCTTATTTGTTTCTTTGATTCGCTCCCTTATTTCTGGTGATGATAATGGGGATTCATATCCTGTTGACCTTAAATTACTTTCTTTCACCCTATCATATATTTCTTTTACTTTACTAGGATGGTCAACACCGTACTTTTCTATGAATTTATCTTTTATATAAGAATTATCTTTAAATATGTTATCAACACCATATCTTTGTAAGTTAGTATTTTTAATTTTATTTAAAATTTCTTTAGATTGTGTTGGGTATTCCACACTATACCTTTGTTTCATAGTTTTTCTAAACCTAGCATTATACTCATCAGTTTTAGAATAATATTCAACACCATACTTATCCATGTTAGTAGACTTTATTTTAATATGAGAACACTTAACACATGTGTATATTGGATGTTTTTCAGATGAAGTTATGTTCTTAAAATAAGACTGGTATTTTATAAAGTTTTCAATATAACAATTATCACATTTAACTTTAATCCTCTTATTAGAACCACTCTGGAGTTCATCAGTCCTTATCCTTAATACATCTTTGATAGATATATTTTTATAATACTTTGAAAAGTGTTCTATATTCTTCTTAGAAATCTTTACTTCGATATATTTATCTAATAGCATAATATGTGTGGTATATTCATTAATATATATATATATTATATCAATAAACCCACCATAGTTTGGTAGGTTTTGAAATAAATATATATTTTACAGAGAAAGGCATTTGTATTCTAATAAAAAGCCTTACATTTGTATTGTAATAAAAAATCCAAAATATGATATTCAACAAAAACATTCACGAAAAAATTGTAGACGGAGTGCAAACAATGTTAATCGACACGAAGGTTAACCTCCCATACTACGGTGAGTTTAACCTTCAAGTAAATTTCACAGAACGTGATTCAATAGGAACATGTGCAGTTAATGTAACATCTAGAGGAATGAATTTTTTCTACTCTCCTAAGTTTCTACAAGATATGTCACAAAAAGAAGTGAACTTTATTATTCTCCATGAGGATTTTCACTTACTATTTGATCACCCAAAAAGAACAGTTACTGGGAATTTTGATCACAAGTTATCGAATATTGTACAAGATATGATTATCAACCATATTATATGGGATGACATATCTCACTCTTTTGTTGAGATACCAAAATCTAGTGATGGTAAGAACATGGCACTTTTTGTACCTAAAGAATATGATGGTGAACTAATCTTTGAACACTTGTATGAATGGATGCAAGATGAGAAGGACAAATGGTTGAAAGAGAAACAAGAATCAGAGTGTAAGTCTTGTGGTGGGTCTGGTAAAAAAGACGAAGATGGTGGTGAAAGTGGTGATGGTGAAGGCAAGAGTGAATCAGATGACTGTCCAGACTGTGAAGGTAGTGGAAACAGTAATGGTGAGGGGAAAGATTCTAAAGGTAAGCCTTCTTATGGACCTTATGGTAAAAATTCTTCAAGTGGAAGTACTGTTGATACATGGTCTAAAGAACAAATTTTCCAAGATATGGAGAATGGTGATGGAGAGTACTTAGATAAACATATTGAAGATGAAGTTCCCCAAGAAATGAGAGAGGGAATGGTCAAAGATGTTATGGACAGATTAGCAGCTCGTGGATTATCAGGTGGTGATATTGAACAAACACTTGGAAAGCTTCGTAAGAAAAGAAAGGATTATCTTAGAGAGATAAAAAGATCTATTTCTAATGTTATATTTGGTACTAACAAACAAAAGACTATTACACGTGCTAATAGAAGAGGTATCAAGGGCTTGAAAGGTCATAAAAAAGTAAGTTCTAAAATTAATTGTATACTAGATACCTCTGGTTCTATGGGTGGTACATTTGAAAAGGTCTTATCTTTCATATATAGAAATGATATTGAGGTTAATTTGATTGAGGCAGATACCGAAGTAAAATGGGTCAAGAATATAAAAAGCAAAAAAGCATTGGAAACAATATGTATCAAGGGTTTAGGTGGTACAATGCTACAACCAGCAATCGATTATGTAGTAAATGAATTCAATCAATACAATACAGTTGTATTAACCGATGGTTACTGTGATAGCCTTGACCTATCAAAAATAAGAGGTAGGATTCTGATGATATCAGTTGGTGTTGAAGTTCCTATTACAAGTAGTAATAGTAAGGTTAAGCAAATAATTATTGATCCAAATCATGATTAAATCTCAAACTTAATTTTTCCACAATCCCATATTTTCAAAATATGGGATTTTTTCATATATTGACTTTCTGACAATTCAGTATTTAGGTTATTCTTTCTAAATCTAGACTTATGAACTCTTCTATTATTAATGATATATTTATAGTCTGGTCTAGATATGTTTGATAGTTTAAAGCCTAGATTATAATATAAATCACCAGTTGACCAATCTTTATCAGCATAACTAATTATCCTAGTTGGTTTAAAACTTCTTTGAAAATATTTTAATAATTTAGATGCACCACCAATAACACTTGTATCTAACTTATTACAGAACCTAGATAAGTTCCACTCACTATTAGGCATCTTCTTACGTCCTTCATTGTGGCTAAAGGTCATAACTGATACTAATTCATCCATATGATATAAACCTAGCTTTAAACTGCTTCTAACCTTACCTTGTATATGATTTTCATCTAAAAACTTTGTAACTACTTTGCTATCACTTATCTCTCTAACTAAACACTTCCTACCGTATATTTTTTTACTTGTTAACCCAATCCAATTATTTATTTGACTTTTTATGATATCTGTCTTATTTACCCAATCATCTTCCCAAATGTGTATTATTTTTATTCCTCTATTTTTAAAATGTTCAGTCTTATCTAAATGATAGTCCTTTCCTTTGTAGGATTCCGAGTGCCAATAAAGACCATTGAACTCAAATCCTATATTTAGCGTTGGTAAGTAAATATCTATCTCAAGACCATCTCTATATGATTGCTCAACTTTGCCGTTATATATACTTTTTATAAAATTATATAACTCTTCTTCTTTTAAGGATTTAGAATCTCCTATACTATTACAAACAATACGTAAATCTACATTATTCTTTCGTCTTGAAATATAATTATCTGAACTTATTTCAAAATAGTGACCCTTCTCACATTTAAATCTAGACATTTTATCAGATAAATAACTAACATATGAATTATCTTTTGTTATATTAAATTTTTCTCTAAACACATCATTCTCCATTATATTGTCAACGCCATACTTTTCCAAAATAGTCTTTTTTATCTTGGCTTTAGAATCATCTGATTGTAAATTACACTTAACACCATACTTTTCTAGATTAGTTCTAATTGTTTTTTGTCTTATAAGATATGATTGTTGTGAATATTTAACACCATACTTTTCCAAACTAGTCTTTATTCCCTTATTTTTTACTTCTTCACTTTGTAATGGCCAGTTAACACCATACTTTTCTAGATTAGTTTTAATAGTTTTCTCTTTATATTCTTTAGTTTTGGTATAACTACTAACACCATATCTTTTCAAGCATGTATCCTTTATCTTAGATTTTATTTTATCTACATACATTGGGTGGTCTTTTCCATATTTTTCATTTAGTGTTTTTTTATCTTATCTTTAATAACATCTGATTGAAATGGGTTATCTACACCATACTTAGCTTGACAAACTTCTTTTATCTTTTGGTTAGAGCATTGCTTTGAAGAGCAAGAATACTTACTTATAGTACTAGTACTTTTATTATACCTTTTATAAGGAACATATAATTCTAATCCACAATAATCACAACTTACTTTTATCTTATAATTTGATGACTTTGATAATAAATTAACTGGTATTAGTGCAGTATCACCAGGCTTTAAATTACTGTCTAGGTCATACATGCTAATTATCCTAGTAGCATTTCTTATACCTAATTTCATTTCTACATTTTTTGTAATAATCATATATGTTTTTGTTTTTATAAGAACTGTTCCGCCTAGCCTTTGTATATATTATATAACTAATTGGTACAATAGTTTCTAAAGTCGAAAAATAAATAGTATATTTGTTATAAATTATTTATTATGGTATATATGTTAAATTTACATAATTTTTTTGATTTAAGAACAATAGTTCAAATCTTCAACTTTACTAATAATCTAGATTCATCTTTGTTACTATATAGAAGTGCCGAAAAAAGCATAGGTAAAGATTTTACTATTAAAAACAAATTTGGTTTTAATAGACTAGAGAAGTTTGATATGACTAGGATTAAACAAAACTTAGTAATAAACTTTAATACTGATATATACGAATTTTGTAATATAGTGGAACTTATAGATTATTGTGCTAATCAAAATAAAATTCTAATTTTAGTACTATCAAAAGATAAAAGACCAAACTTTTATCAAGAAGTCAAAGAGTATTTACAAGATAAATATTCTTATGAAGAAATAGATAGAGGTTCTGAGATTAATAGTTATATGAAAAGTTTAAGGAGACAAGTTCTAATAAAGAAATTGCTTAACTAAAATTCTAGTCTTATAATATTATCCAAATATACTTCATGTGCTTGTGAATCAATTTCTACTGTTACAAGTCCTTCGTTATCTACGTCTAACACTTTCAAACCCTCATTTGGGTTGTGTTGCGGGTAATCATTTATAGTTTCTGCATATAATAAACCATTCTTATTAATACACTCAATAACATCATCAACTTTTATTAAGCTACCTTCTATGTTATTTGCAATAAAATCTTCGAAAAGTTTAAGATAATTCATACTGTATATATTAAGAATTGAAATTGAAGTATGGCTAAATAATATATACTCTATGAAACATATAAAACCTTATAAGATATTCGAAAGTACAAGTCCTAACTTCCCAACTACAAAAGAGGAAGTTATAGAAGTGTGTGAAAGACATAGAATAAAAAACTATACTATTAATGATGATTTAAGTATTGATGTTGATGGTAATGTTGATTTATCTAGTAGAAATTTAGAATACTTACCACTTAGATTTAATTATATAGAGGGTAGCTTTGATTGTTCTAATAATGAATTAAAGACATTAGAAGGTTGTCCGCAAACAGTAGGTGGGGATTTTGATTGTTATAGTAATGAATTAAAATCATTAGAAGGTAGTCCAAAAACAGTAGGTGTTGATTTTTATTGTTACAAAAATGAATTAAAAGACTTAGAACATTTCCCAGAAGTAAGTGGAACTATAGATATAGAAGATAATATAGTATATTGTTTAGTATATACCTTTATTAATAAAGCGGATAGCTTTATGATAGAAGATTTTAACGACTATGAAATAGTTAGAAATAGAGATACTGTTATGTTAGATAGGCTTCAAACATTCATAAGGGATAACGATTTAGAAATGCCTGACTTAGAAGAAATTAAAAAAGAATATAAAATAATAGAATAAACATGAAACACATAAAACCTTATAAGATATTCGAAAGTACAAGTCCTAACTTCCCAACTACAAGAGAGGAAGTTATAGAAGTGTGTGAAAGACATAGAATAAAAAACTATACTATTAATGATGATTTAAGTATTGATGTTAATGGTGATGTTAATCTAGCTTATAAAAATTTAGAACACCTACCACTTAAATTTAATTATATAGAGGGTAGCTTTGATTGTTCTAATAATGAATTAAAGACATTAGAAGGTTGTCCGCAAACAGTAGGTGGGGATTTTGATTGTTATAGTAATGAATTAAAATCATTAGAAGGTAGCACACGAACAGTAGGTGGGGATTTTAATTGTCATTTTAATAAATTAGAAACATTAGAAGGTGGTCCACAAACAGTAGGTGGTGATTTTGATTGTTATAGAAATGAATTAAAAGACCTAGAACACTTCCCAGAAGTAAGTGGTGATATAGATATAGAGGAAAACACAGTAAATTTATTAGTATATACCTTTATCAAAAAAGCTGATAGTTTTATGATAGAAGATTTTATAGACTATGAAATAGTTAGAAACAGAGATACTGTTATGCTAGACAGACTTCAAACCTTTATAAGAGATAACGATTTAGAAATGCCTGACCTAGAAGAAATAAAAAAACACTATAAAATAATAGAATAAACATGAAACACATAAAACCTTATAAAATTTTCGAGAGTAACAGTCCTAACTTCCCAACTACAAGAGAGGAAGTTATACAAGTTTGTGAAAAGTGTGAAATAGAAAATTATACCATAAACGATGATTTAAGTATTGATGTTAATGGTGATGTTAATCTAGCTTATAGAAGATTAGAATATTTCCCTCTTAAATTTAATTATGTGAGTGGTTATTTTGGTTGTCCAGGGAATCAATTAGAGACATTAGAAGGTTGTCCACAAAGAGTAAGTGGTGATTTTGATTGCCCTGGAAATGGCTTAAAATCACTAGAAGGTTGTCCACAAACAGTAGGTGGTAATTTTGATTGTAGCACCAATTATTTACAAACACTAGAAGGTGGTCCAAGTATAGTAGGTGGGTATTTTAGTTGTTCTTTTAATAAATTAGAGACACTAAAAGGTTGTCCACAAACAATAAATCATGATTTCTATTGCTTTGAAAATAAATTAGAAACATTAGAAGGTAGTCCACAAACAGTAGATGGTGACTTCAAATGTTTGGGGAATGAGTTAAAATCACTAAAGGGTTGTCCAAAAACAGTAGGTGGTAATTTTGATTATAGATTTAATAAACTAAAGGATTTAGAATACTTATCAGAAGTAAATGGGAACATACACTTAAATAGTAATCCAGTATATCACTTACTATATACTTTTATCGAAACTGCTGATAGTTTTCTCATAGAAGACTTTGTAGACTATGAAATAGTTAGAAATAGAGATACTGTTATGCTAGATAGATTAGAAACTTTCATAAGGGATAACGATTTAGAAATGCCTGACTTAGAAGAAATTAAAAAACACTATAAAATAATAGAATAGAAATGAAACATATAAAACCTTATAAAATATTCGAAAATAACAGTCCCAACTTCCCAACTACAAGAGAAGAAGTTATGGAAGTGTGTGAAAAGTATGAAATAGAAAACTACACTATTAATGATGATTTAAGTATTGATGTTGATGGTGGTGTTAATTTAAACAATAGAGGCTTGAAATATTTACCTCTTATATTCAATAATGTGAGTGGTTATTTGAGTTGTTATTATAACAATTTAGTGTCATTAGAAGGTTGTCCACAAAAATTAGGGAGTTATTTTGATTGTTCTGGGAATGAATTAGAAACATTAAAAGGTTGTCCACAAACAGTAGAATATGACTTTGATTGTTCTGATAACAACTTAGTATCATTGGAGGGATGTCCACAAACAGTAAGTATTGACTTTAATTGTTCTGAGAATGAATTAAAGACATTAAAAGGTTGTCCACAAACAGTAGGACATGACTTTGATTGTTCTAATAATAATTTAGAAACATTGGCAGGGTGTCCAAAAACACTAGGTGGTGATTTTTATTGTTCTGATAATAATTTAGAAACATTGGCAGGGTGTCCAAAAACAGTAGGTGGTGATTTTAATTGCTATCAGAATAAATTAGAAACATTGAAAGGTTGTCCACAAACAGTAGGTGGTTATTTTAACTGTTCTAAAAATTATTTAGTATCATTAAAAGGTTGTCCGCAAACAGTAGGTGGGTATTTTAATTGCTCTAATAACAACTTATTGTCATTAGAAGGATGTCCACAAACAGTAAATAGTCATTTTCATTGCTTTAATAACCATCTAATATCATTAGAGGGATGTCCACAAACAGTAAATGGTGATTTTAATTGTTCTTATAATGAATTGAGAGATTTGGAATACTTCCCAGAAGTAAGTGGTGGTATAAATATAGAAGAAAATACAGTATATATCTTAGTGTATACCTTTATTGGAAATGCTGATAGCTTTATGATAGAAGACTTCGTAGACTATGAAGTAGTTAGAAACAGGGATACTGTTATGTTAGATAGATTACAAACATTCATAAAGGATAACAATTTAGAAATGCCAGACTTGGAAAAAATTAAGGAACACTATAAAATAATAGAATAGATATATAAACACTATATGCAACTTTGTGTGTTTCGTAAAATCTAATATTTATATATAAGGATATGATTAAAGAAACGATTCATAACTTTGACCAATTTGTTAATAAGAACTATCTAAAAAGTGATGCAATTGGATATAGAGTTGGTAAATATCTATACCACGTAACACCAAAAAGGAATTTAAGTATAATAAAAAAGAATGGATTTATACCAAAAGATGGTATTTCTATAAATGGTGTCTCATTCGAAAATAGATTATATTTTGCAACATCGTTAATAGCATCATATGATTTATCAGTAAATTTTGGCTCATATAGAGATAGTGAGGAATATATTATTGTGAAAGTGGGATCAAAATGTGTTGATAATGGCTATAATAAAGATCCTTTATTTTTACATGGGATTTATATAGACTATTCAGTGAATAACAGCTATATTGTTGATATCATAGAAGCCGATGATTTATTTGATAAATTTAGTGATGATGATATTGAAAGCTTGTACTGATAATAGTGCTTGTAAGTTCTTTTCTATAATAATTCTAATTATAAAACAAAATACTATTTTTATTTGTATATTTGTCAAAATAAAATGAATAGCTATGTGGAATATTATCCCAGAATCAGTAAAAGACATACATAAAATATTTAAAAGCAACAATAAAAAGTTATATGTTGTTGGGGGTGCAGTTAGAGACTTTATAACAGGAGATGTGCCTAAAGACTTTGATTTAGCAACTGATGCACTACCAGATGAGGTAGTTGGTATATTAGGTAATGGATATAGAACCAATTTACAAGGTAAAGCGTTTGGTGTAGTAGTTGTTTATACAAAAGATGAGCCAATGGGTATGGAGATTGCTACATTTAGATCTGATTTGACTAAGGGTAGAAATCCAAAGGTTAAATTAGGAGTTA
>Ga0307944_1000560_pt1 | contig 20019 bp, 13 predicted proteins | sample OrgLakmetagen179_FD_201831 | JGI IMG/M metagenome (GOLD analysis project Ga0307944, IMG submission 201831) | Saline water microbial communities from Organic Lake, Antarctica - #179 | ecosystem: Environmental > Aquatic > Non-marine Saline and Alkaline > Saline | place: Antarctica: Organic Lake... | reverse complement strand
TGCCGACGGCGAACGCCATCGGCGGCAGAGAGAACTTCTATTTGAGGGCGGTGAATGAAATCGGACATAAGGTCGGACTTATCATCGGATCGTAGCCCAAGTCAGACGGCCCCAGCCGTAGCCTTACACTTAAATCAACAAAGGACAAGTTAATGAAAAATGTGAACAGGTTAGCAGCTGCGGTACTTGCCGCAGCGATGAGCGTCAATGGCGCAAGCGCAGCACTTGCCAAGGCCCACGATCAGGGTCGTGCCGATGGATCATTCGGCGCAGACAATGCACAGGGCGCACGCACCACAATTGATGCGCTGACCGACCTGGGTGCGCTCGACGGGAATGGCGTTTCCGCACTCACCAAAGGTGGCGCCCGTGGCGCTGCCGCGAGCGAAGCCAAGGGTGGTAACCGGATCGATCCTGTCGTACCGGATTGATCAGCTTATGACGCACAGCGCGAAGCCGGGCATCTTTTGATGTCCGGTTTTTCATGCTTGCTGCTAACCGTTTTTGGAGCTGAAAAACCAGGTAAATGACATTACCGCTTAACCGCTGGATTACGGGTGAAAAACCCATAGGGCCGCAGGGTGATGCCTCGCCACATGGTGTTGAGCACCGGCCAGTCCTCGGGGCGTGTGACATGGCGAAACCCGATTGTCGGCCAAACCACCAGATCATCACCACCAATGGGTTCACCATTGGCGAATGCAGGCAATCCCTGCCCGCCGTGCGATTGGTTCGGGTAGCGGCCTGCTGCCTGTCGTTCCCCGGGATGCTGTCGGGTCACCCAAAGCGGGGCACCAGTAAAAGCTGCGCGACTCTGCGGCCAATCATCGGGCGCCAGCAAGGAAACCGGGCCATGCGTCACGATCTGATACCCGGGGTGATGACCCAGAGACGTAACAACCTCGGGGTTTTCGACCCGCCACAGTGATGTACCAGGCGACCCGCGCAGGGCTCTTTCCGCGCTCAAGGGGGTTCGTTCAACCTGCCAAAGACTGCGACGCAGCGAGGTTTCCGGCAAGGTTTTCGGCACGATACGCTCTTGCACAAATCGGTTGGCTGGCCCGTCGATGTCCATATCCAGACGGACCGAGAAAAAATGATCGTGGTGCACCGCAATCAACCCCGGTGCCACTAAAGTTCCATATTGCGCCGCCTGCTCCGCGCCTGCATCCGACATGCTCGATAATACCGACCCCTGGACCGCATCAATGCCCGTCGCGCCGATCCTGAATTCAATACGCCCGCCCGGATGAAACACCCAGTCGAACAGATAGTCGTAATGCGCAATGCTGGAGATCGACCGCACCACAAGCCGTTTGCCCGCGCGGCCTGCATAGCTGTCCGAGTAGGCCTCGTAATGGCGCCACATCGGTTGGGTGGTGGTGTCTTCAAAGACGCAAATGGTTTTCTCGCGCCGGTCGATGCCGCCAGAGGGTGTCGCAAGGGTGGTCGCCAGGTAATGGGCATCAGCCGGGCAATCGACGCCCACAGCCAACGGCGATGCCAAGGTTCCCAGACCGTATTCACCGGCATCAATATAGGTGCGGAACGCCCAGGTCTGGTCGGCCTCCATATAAGGGACGAAAACCTCTGAAACATGACCCTGATAGAGGATCATCCGCCGGGCATCATCCGCCGCAAATGTCACCAGAGAAAGGATCGGGCCAAAGCGTTGATCGTAGCCAAGGTGAAATGCCCAATCACCCCAGGCGACGCGCTGTCCAGTGATGGAAATCGCACCATTCTGTGCGTGTTCAGCCCGGGTTGGTACGGTATCCCCGTCAAAGTTGTGCGCATCATTGCCCACCGGAACAACACCAGTATCGGTGACATCGGTCACTTCCAATCTATCAAGATTGACCGTTCCGAGGACGCCCTCGATAGGGCGCGCATAGATATTGGTGCGGGCCCCCGAGACATCGTAGCACGGCATTTTCAACAGCCGATCATCGGCGCCGTTGCCCGGCCCGAAATACCCGGCCGAGAGTGACTCGCAAAAGATGCCCTCAAAACTGTCGTAACCCCGGCGGCGCATCGCGGCCTGCCAGCGGGTATCGGCCTTTAACGTCGGTTCTGCCAGGGCCCATTCACTGCTTGTGATTGGTGGTTGTGCAGTCTGGATATGTTGCCAGCTTTCCACGGACCGTTTGGCCAGATCGACAACCGCCTCGTAGGTCTGGCCCTTGATGCGCAGCACGAGAAGCGCGCGACGCTTGGTCGGATCGCCGGGTTGCCACTTTAGAACATCAGATTTCGGAGGATCAACGAGCGCAACGATATGCGCGCGCGCTTCGGGTGTCACCCGTCCGTCCTCAACCAAAGCCGCCACAGCAAATCGTATCTCGTCGGCGCTCAGCGGGTCGAGCGGATGTGCCACCGCTTCGTCCGCCAGAATCGGAACCGACAGTGAAAGGCAGAGTCCGATTTGTATCGCAAAGGTCCGCAAGCGGGCTAGGACGTAGTGCGCAGATGTTCTCATACTATCCGTTCCAGAAACCAGAATGTCGCCACCAGAGCAACCACCACCGATGCGGGCATGCTAATCATAGCGCGATACCAGTTGCGATGTCCGAACCAAAAGCCGACCGTCAGAAAGCAAGCGGCAATAACTGCCAGCTGGCCGACTTCAACCCCGATATTAAAGCCGATCAGCGCCGGTACAAACTGACCAGGTGGCAGGCCAATTTCGGAAAGCACGCTGGCAAATCCCAACCCGTGCAACAGGCCAAAACCAAACACAACAAACGGTCGCCAGCGTTTCAGCCGGTCCGTGAACAGGTTTTCAACAGCGATGAATATAATTGATGCGGCGATAAGCGGCTCAATGATAGAGGCGGGTACCTGCACGATACCCAAGCTGGCCAGAGCCAGGGTCATGGTGTGGGCCGCGGTAAAACTTGTGACTTGCCACAAAAGCGGCCTGAGCTGCGGGCTGAGCAGGAAAAGCCCGATTATAAAGAGGATGTGATCAAATCCCTTTGGCAGGATATGTTCAAACCCGATGGCGATATAGGTGACGAAACCAGAGGCGGTTAAATCTGAGTTATTCCCATCAAGAGCGACCCGGAGACCCGCACCGCCGGTTTCAATAAAAGCCGCAAAATATGGTTTGGCCTCTCCCTTTCGCCCCACGCGCAGGACGATTTCGCCCAAGCGCGGATCGCTTTCAAACACCAATTCGCCACGTTCTGCAGGCAATGACGCCTGAAACCGCAATATAGATACCCGTGACAGTGCCGTGTCACCTACGGGCGGCACTTCAATCTTCTCAAGGGCGATTGGGACGGGGTTACCGTTCAGGGTCAGCCGAAGGCCGGTTTCAAGGGAATTGGCCGTTTCGGCGGCGACGGACCCAAGGGCATCTGACGGCGCATCACGCAGCCTGTCATATTCGGCAGCCTGCGGCGATTGTGACGTGTCACTGTGTTTCGTACCTATGTCTGAAACCAGAGCTTCGAGATTCAGTTTTAACTCTAGTTCAGCAACGTTTTCATCGTCGATCAGGATCGACAGGATGGTTGGGCGCAGCTCGTGGGCACTTGTAATTGCCGGGCTTATCAAGTGAAAAAGGACTGCCAGTATAACGGGTAATGCCCTCTGATTGCTGAAGTTTGGGTGCATATCTTGCTCCGAATCGGCTGCGGCCCGCCATGCCGCTTGATGCTTTTACGCTGAATTGATGCGTACGGATGCAATCGCTGAGAATTTCTGCATCCGAACTTGAAATACGTGCGTAGTTGAAATCAGGCGCGTTGTTTTTCGAAGCGTCGGAAACGTAACGACTTTGGACTGACTGTCCGACGAAGATCGGTGAAGTCTCCAAATAGGGGGCGTGAATTGCGCATATTGTTGATTGTAAGCTTATTGGGGGCGGCGGCAGCGGCGGTTGCAGCAACACCTGACCTTCGGAGTTGGATTGACACCCAATATGCGAACGCGGCCTCTGAGGCCGGGGTGCAGTCCGAACCGAGATACATAACCGCCAAGGCAGATATCACCCGAATTCGACGGACGATTACAGCAAGTGGCACGCTTTACGCACGCGCGACGGTTGACGTCAGTTCGCAGCTTTCGGGCCAGATTTCTTCGGTCGACGCAAATTTCAATGACAGTGTTTCCAAAGGCCAGCAATTGGCGCAACTGGACCAGCGCGAGTTCAATGCGCGGGTGAAACAGGCCGAGGCCGAGGTTGTCATTGGTAAGGAAAACATCAAGATCCTCGCCGCCCGGCTTGAAAAAGCGGCTCAGACAGAAAACGAAATGGCGGCTCGTCGCAAAGTATTCCAAGCTCGGATTGAAGGCGCAAGAGCAACGTTGGAGGCCACGGGCAAACAACAGGCGCGCGCGACATTGCTTGAGAAGGAAAAGGTCATACAGGCCAAGGTGGCCGAGGAGGCCCGAAGCGCCTATGCCAACGCCAAAGCCCGGTTGCTTGAGATAGAGGCCGAAACCGCGGCACATGAGTTTGCTGCAGCATCGGCAGCCGCGGGCCGGCAGGAGGCTGACGCGGAACAGGCCCATGCCCATGCGGTAATCGCCCTGCGCCAGGCCGAGTTGGACCAGGCCTTGCTGCAACGTGATCGCAGTACAATCCGGTCACCGATTGACGGCGTTGTCGTCGGGCGAAGCGTAGAACCCGGCCAGACCGTGGCCGTCAGTCTGAATGCCCCGGTTCTGTTCACGATCGTGGGCGATCTGACCAAGATGGAAATTCACGCAAGTATTGACGAGACCGATATCGGAGAAATCAAAGCCGGGCAGACAGCCCGGTTCACGGTCGCATCTTATCCCGATCACGTGTTCGCAGCGCAGGTCAGTGAAATTCGCAAAGCCGCGCAAATCCTGCAGGGGGTGGTCACCTATACCGTGGTGTTGACGACAACGAACAAGGACGGGCGTTTGCTGCCCGGCATGACCTCGACCTTGCGGATTGTCACCGATGAAACCGGCCCGACACTGACCGTGCCACTGGCCGCCCTGCGGTACCAACCTGAAGGCTCTTTCGGCGCAAAGGACGCCTCGACCATCTGGGTGCTGCAACCCAATGGTAAGATAGCCCCGCGTGCGTTGACGCTTGGGGCGGACGATCAGGAGCGGATCTCCGTTCTGGAGGGCACACTTTCAGAAGGGGACCGAGTCATCACCGGACGCCTGTCCGAGCCGAGCGAGCGCAGTTTTCTGGGGATTAAATTTTGAGAGATCGACAGCAGGCCATGATGATCCGTACCCACAATCTGCACAAAACCCATGGTCGGGGGGGCGGACGGGTTGATGCGCTGCGTGACATCAATATTTCTGTCCGCCGCGGAGAGTTTCTGGCGCTGATGGGGCCGTCAGGATCAGGCAAAAGCAGTCTGATGTCGATCATAGGATTACTGGACACGCCAAGCGCCGGAACACTTGAATTCAACGGCCAGGACGTGACCGGCCTGTCGCGCGATCAGATGTCGGACCTGCGCAACCGCCATATCGGGTATATCTTTCAGTCTTACCATCTGCTGAACCGGCGCACGGCACTTGGGAATGTCGAATTGCCGCTGCTCTATCGCGGTGTGCGACGGCCCGAGCGGCGCAACCGTGCGATGGAGGCACTGGAACAGGTCGGGCTGGCAGATCGGTGCAACGCCTTGCCGCCGGACATGTCAGGTGGCGAGCAGCAGCGCGTTGCCATCGCGCGCGCCTTGGTGGGCGCGCCGGATCTGATCTTTGCGGATGAACCCACCGGGGCGCTTGACAGCAAAACCGGTAAACAGATCCTGTTACTGCTCAATCAGATCCATGACGCGGGCCGCACAGTGGTCCTGGTCACCCATGATCCGTCGATGGCAGCGGGGGCCTCCCGGGTGATCCAACTGGCCGATGGTCAGGTGCACTCGGACCGGTCTGCGATGGTTGCGCCGGGCTGGGTGGCGTAGATGATCGGCTGGGGCGACAATCTGCGTGATGCAGCGGCGTCGGTCCGGGCCAACAGCCTGCGCAGCCTGCTGACGATGCTTGGCATCATCATCGGCACGGCATCGGTGATCGCCATGTTGTCGATAGGGGCCGGTGCGCAGAAACGCGTGGCCGAACAAATCCGGACATTAGGGGCAAATGTCGCGATGGCCTATCCGGATCGCGAAGCGCCGAAATATGTGCGGCCCCGACCGCTGACACTGGGCGATGTTCACGCCATTGACACTTCGGTTCCCGGCGTGATCGCTGCGGCACCGGCGCTACAAGGCAACGGGCCTCTTGTGAACGGCAACCGCAATCGCCGCAGCCGGATCAACGGCACAACGGCGGCTTATTTCCCGATCCGAGACTGGAGAATCGAGACTGGGCGCAATTTTTCCGACCGCGAAATCAGCGGTGCCGGGAAAGTGGCCATTCTGGGTGCCACAGTCGCAACGCAGCTATTCGGCACCGATGATCCGGTCGGGCAAGAGATCCGGGTCCTTAATTCCCCGATGCGCATCATTGGCGTTCTTGCCCGCAAAGGCGCCTCGGGCACGGGCACAGATCAGGATGACATCGTATTTGTGCCCTTTTCCACCGCGGAACTGCACTTGGGGTCTGAAATCAAGGGGATCACGCCGGGTAAGGTCTCGTATATCCTGGCTAAAATTGCCCCTGACCGAAGTCTGGATCAGGCGGTATCGGAAATTGACCTGTTGCTCAGACAACGCCGAGGTCTGACTTCAGATGATCTTACGGATTTCCGGGTCACCAACCCCGCCGCAGCGCTTGCCGCAGAACGAGGATCGACCCGCACCGTCGGCTGGCTACTGGCCGCCATTGCGTCGATATCGCTGGTGGTCGGAGGGATCGGTATCATGAACATCATGCTGGTTTCGATCAACGATGCCACCCGAGAAATCGGCGTGCGCCTGGCGCTTGGGGCGCGCCCGCGCGACATTTCCTGGCTGTTTTTGACCGAGGCGTTCATTCTATGCGGGATTGGCAGCCTGTTCGGGGTGTTTGTCGGCATCATTGTATCGCAGGTAGTTGGTCATCTTGCCGGCTGGCCGGTGCTAATCAGTCCTGAGACACTGATCGCGGCCTTGGGGTTTTCGTGTACAGTTGGCATGGTGTTCGCATACTACCCCTCTCGCAAGGCCGCAAAAATGCATCCCGCCCAGGCATTGAAGCGCTGACGCGCGCACATCAATGTGGCCATTGCTCACTGACATAGAATTTGTGCTTTTCCGCAGCTTATTGCTTCAACCAAGGCGCAGCAATTGGTTCGTTCAAAAATCACCAAACAGCATGACCGGTTTCGGGAATTCTTCTGCATTGTAGAATGCTCACCGCCGCAGGCGCTAAGGTATTCTGCACCAGCGAAGAAGAAAAATCCAAGGTCGGTTTTGTCCGCACAGCTGACGCACGCTAGCGCCTTTGCACGGTTTCGAACAGTCTGCGCAGCGCGTAACTTCGCAGGAGCGATATGCCGGTGAATACCCCGCCCAGCGCCAGGTTCTCGCCGAGGCTCGGGTGAAGGCCGAACCACGGGAACACCACGATCTGCGTTGTGACGGCCAGCGCATAGCCCACAACGAGATTGGTGACGGCTTCGACAAGCGGGCGGCGGGACTGGGTCATGCCGCCAACCTCCTCACCTTAAGCGTGGCGAAACTCTCGCCGGTCTCGGCCAGAACCGCGTCCTCGCCGGCGAAGGATTGCCACCGTTCGATGGCCACATCGACATAGGCCGGGTTCAACTCGATGCCGTAGCAGACGCGCCCCGTGGTTTCCGCTGCGATGAGCGTGGTGCCGGATCCCATGAAGGGCTCATAGACCGGCTGTCCGGGGGCCGATTTGTTCAGGATCGGCCGGCGCATGCACTCCATGGGCTTCTGCGTGCCGTGCACGGTCTCGGCATCCTGATCGCGGCTGGCGATCTGCCACAGCGTCGTTTGCTTGCGATCCCCGGCCCAGTGGCCCTTGCCTCTGGCGCGCACGGCATACCAGCAGGGCTCGTGCTGCCAGTGGTAATCGCCGCGGTTGAGCACCAGCCGGTCCTTGGCCCAGATGATCTGCGACCGGATGGCGAAGCCCGACGCGGTCAGGCTGTCAGAGACGGTCGCAGCGTGCAGCGCGCCATGCCAGACATAGGCAACATCACCCGGAAACAGCGCCCATGCCTCGCGCCAGTCCGCGCGATCATCGTTCATCACCTTGCCGGTGCGTTTGGTCTTCGCCGCGCCCACCTGGTTGCGCCAGCCGGGATCATACGCGACGCCATAGGGCGGATCCGTCACCATCAGCATCGGCGTCACGTCGCCCAGCAGCCGTCCGATCACATCGGCGGACGTGCTGTCGCCGCAGATCAGCCGGTGCGACCCCAGCTGCCACAGATCCCCCACGACCGACACCGGCGTAACCGGAACCTCCGGCACATCCTCCTCGCCCTCGACCGGGCCATCGCCGTCCGGCGCCTCGGGATCGCGCAGCAGCGCATCCAGATCATCTTCCGTGATGCCCAGCAGCGACAGGTCGAAATCCTCGGCCAGCAACCCCGCGATCTCGTCGCGAAGCGTTGCCTCGTCCCACTCACCGAGCTCGGTGAGCTTGTTGTCGGCGATGCGGTAAGCCCGGCGCTCTGTCTCGTCCAGGTGACCAAGCCGGATCACCGGCACTTCGGTCAGCCCCAGCATGGTGGCGGCCAGCACCCGGCCATGCCCGGCGATCAACTCGCCATCGTCGGCCACCATGCAGGGCACGGTCCAGCCGAACTTCGCCATGCTGGCAGCGATTTTCGCCACCTGGTCATCGCCGTGCATCTTGGCATTGCGGGCATAGGGGCGCAGCCGGTCGATCGGCCACGTCTCGATCTCGCTTGGCGCGAAGACAAGGTCCATGGGGCGGGTCTCTGATTTGGGGCAAGGCGGACAAAAGGATGCGCGCCGCCGGGATGGCCGGCGGCAGGGTCGGGATCCGCGATATGGGGAAAAGAAAACGCCCGCGAGGTATTTCCTCCGGGCGCTATTCTTCGATGATCAAGGAGTACGTCAAGGAGGCTAGAAATGTCAAACCATTTTTCAGCCTGAAATTAACACGTTCTGCCCAACCCCTTGAGACCTGCTGAATGCGGTGGCTTCGCCTTATGGCTTCCTTCGCGGGTGGCTTCCTCAAACTGGCTCAGGTGGATTCTTGACTGAAATAGTAAAATCCACCTTGGCCACGAAAGAATTCTGCGTAACCTTCTGTTATCACGAAGAATAATTTCGAGCGTTGCCGCAGGTGGCTTCCGGGTGGATTCCCCGGTGAGGAATCCAGTCGCTAGCGAAATCGCGCGCTCGTCCCCCCCGTATACGGATCGCGCCCGGGAGGAACCATGGGAGGGGGAGCGTACGACACGCTAACGGCACCTAGCCAACGTGCAACTCATACAGTGCGCAGTGTCAGCTGTGCCCAGTGGGCTAACCGCGCATCCGTTACCGATACACGTCCAATCGCCGTCCCGCAGCAAACGCAGGCCCGGACGGTTGCGTATCTCAGATTGGCCTAACCTAACCGGAGAATATTGGCATGAAATGTCATTCAGTCTATTGCGCGGAATTTGTTGCTAGGCGATTACCTTGGGCCCCACCCCGATCAGAACGGTATGTCTTCAAGTTCCATTGAGGGAGACTCACCCGCTCGCTCTTTCGAGGTTTCTTGGTTCGCCTCCCGAAGCCACTTGTCCCGCTTTTGCTTAAGCATGTTCATCTGGTCGGACGCTCGCTGCCCCACGTCGGACTTCGTTCCTGCGATGTGCCGGACCGTTCCGAGCTGGCTGAGGATGCGTTGCGCGCATGAGGCCCGTTCCTCCGCCGTCTTCGCATCACTCAGATCCTGCCAATACTGCCTGATGCGGAGGTTCAGAGAATTTGGCGCGAGAAGATGCCGGCCGACGACACCGATCCCAGTGATCATGACTGGTCGATTGCCAGAGCGATACCGAATTTTGTGCGAGCGCAAGCCGCGCTCTCGAATAACTTCCCTGATGCTTGTCACAACCTTTCCAGGGACGAACTTTCCAGAAATCGTCAAGTCGTCGACCCATATTGAATGGCGCAGCCCACGAACACTGCAGATGTCTGAGATGCGGTCGAACATAGGACGATGGACGAGGGTGCAGAGCACCGGGGTGAGCGGCGAGCCGAAGGATGCCCTGTCATCAATGGTGCTCAGGCGAGTAAGCAGGCCCGCGACATCCTCGAACAACCCGAGCTCGTCAACGAACCAGCGATACACCATTCCTTCCGTCGTCGACGGATAGAATTGCTTCACATCCAAGGTCAGGTATTGGCTCTGGTCTAGATGAAGTGCCGCGTTGTCCCGCTGGCTCCGTTTTTTCCGCGGGCTGAAGAGGTAGCTAGGTTGTCGGATCTTGTTCAAATGGAACTTGAGGCGCTCATGCACGCCACGAAGTCGCGATACTGGATATGCGAGATCTCGATCCTTGCCGCCGATGTTTTCCTGCCGACGTACAATGAACTGGTCTTTGTAATTGGCCAGGCGGATGAGATCGGCCTTGGTTTCCCCCAGAAGATCAGCGACATCGCGCTGGGTGGGTCGCTGGGCAAACGGAGATCTCTCGAGATCATATTTCTCGTATAGGGACGGCCTCTTACTGCTCCGCACTAGCAGGCTCCCTCGGGGAAAAAGACTCCAATAGTTTCAACACGCGGTTCGCGACGATCAGCTTACCACGCTTCTGCACGGGCTCGCCCTCCAACTCCTCGGCGAAGAACATGAGTTGCGACATCCGCACTCCGAGCGTCTGACTGTATCGCTCAAGGACCTCTATCGACACTGGCTTGGCATTGCGCTCGATCTCCGAAATCATTGACTGCGACAGCCCGAGCTCTTCGGCGAGCTCCGCTTGTGAAAAACCATGGTACAGGCGGAGCAGGCGAAGGGCGTCGTTTATCATCGGTCGCTTCACATCAGACATCTTTTCCTCCAATCGGCTATTTTCGAGGTCGCCGCTCACTCCCGGTCCGAAAACCAGAACCAAAAACGAACAACGTAGTATGTTGCCTGGCCCAGCAGAACGATGACTCGCCAGAGCCACCCTTGGTTCCTGCCAGACCGGCGGCGCCGCCGCTGGTGACGATTTTTCGTGTCCATCCTGAAAGTCTCCTTCTTACCCACCGGCGAGAGTGCCGGTGCCCATCGGGAAGAAGGTCAGTTCAGCGACGTTTTACCTCGAACATGCCGCACCCGTGCCCAGCGGGTGCGGCGCTCGTCCGCGGTCCCTGCCAGCTACGGGATTGAGACGGAGACCATCGGCCTCCACAGGGCTCACGGCCCCAACACAAGACGGGTTCTGCTCCTCGGATGAACAATCCTCACAACACCTTAATGCACGATTCGGTGGAGTGGTTCAAATACAAAATTACCATTGGTGATAATTTATCATAACCGCTCAACGGGCGACCCATCGCCCCCCCTTTTTGGACGTCAGAAGTACGAAAAGCTGCGGCGCTGGAAAATTGAGCCGGTGGCTCCCTCAATCTATTGCAGCTTGATTTCAAATGTCGCCCAGCCAAGCTTCGCTAACAAAACCAGTCGTTCAGCAAACGATTCCAAATCGATCATTCGCGCCGACAGAAGCGAACGCCCGTTTTTCGACCGCGGTGCAATCAAACGTCCGCGCATCATTTCGCGTCGGAGCCGTTGAAAAGGGCCTTGAAGTCGGTCTCACCAATGATCTGGATAGGGTGGCCGCCGCTCTTCATATCTTCGGCCTTTCGGTGTTTGCTACTTTTCGTTTGGCCAGCGAGTGCAGCCAACTCCTGATCACCGACGACCAGATGCGTCGTCTGCTTGGTCACTCCGGCCCTGACAGTCATGCCTGCGCGGGCGGCAAGTGCCGCGGCTTCGCTTCGCGACAGGCCCAGCGCGCCAGTGAAGACCACCACCGACCCTGCCAATGCGCCCTCGGGATCGCCGTCCATGGTGACCTTGGCAGAATAACTCTTCCGAGTGGCTGGTTTGATCAGGTCCTCGAAGGGTAGTCGAAGATGGCGCTCGGCGTGAAGCACTACCATTGCTGCGGCGCGAGCGTCCTCGCCTGCATCGTGATGGTGGAACTGCAGGTTCAGCGTCCGCTTGAGGTTCGCCAATCCGTGCCCGCCGTTGCCCTTTAACTCGGGCCATGCTCGCCTCGCGATTTGGACGCTGTCGCTCCAGCGCAGGTCAGGGGAGTCGATACCGCAAAACCGACATGCGGCATTCATCGCCTGCTTGTCGAAGTTACTATGCTGGATGAGGTGGTGGCGCGTCAGCAGCGGTATCAGCACGTCCAGGGCGTCGGGAAAACCGGGCGCGTTTGCCACATGATCAGGGCCGATGCCGTGGAGCTGGATGTTGAACGGGTCAAATCGGGTGCCGGGATTGACCAACATGGAGAATGTCTGGATCTGGTTGTCGGGTTGGACACAGGCCAGCCCGATCTGGCAAATGCTGGCGGCATCGCTGCAGGCGGTTTCCACATCCAATGCTACGAAGCGGAAACTGCCCTCTGGCACGCGATGGGCATGCGCGAATGTCCGTCTGGCAGGAGCGAGGTTGGTTTGGGGCTGGGTGCTTTGTTGCGGTTCGGGGCTGCCGCCAAAAAGCCATTTGAAAACGGCCATTTAAAAATTCCCTCGTTTTATGAAGCTCGTGAACATTGATCTTACCTTTCCACTTTTTCATGCGAGCGCTGAAAGCGATCAAAAAAGGAAGATGCCTAGAATAGGCTCTGCAGTACAGCACCTACCGCGACACCAAGGAACCCCGCACCGGCTGATATCCAGACCAGGTTTCGCTGCTCTGCGGCCTGACGCCTGCCAATCTCCGCTTTCGCGAGGGCGATCATCTCTTTGAATTCCTTGGATTGAGCGCCGGGGTCAAATCCGGCTACGAAATGCAGCTCGCCGTCTGAAAGGCATTTGGCCTGCTTTATCGCTTGCTTGAAGCCAGTTGGCGTCTTTATGTCGTGAGTTTTTACGATGTCCTGCAGCGTGCCCATCACAGCACCTCCAGCCTCGGCAGGCCGCGCACGATTTTCATGGTTCGCAGGCTCACGGTGATCACCCGGCGGAAGAGGTCAAGCGGATAGGCCGGGTCGCCCATGGTCTCGTTCGCGTAGTCGTTGGCGTCGTTGACGATGCCGCTGGCCTTGTCGGTCTTCACCACCTGGCGCTCCATGACCCATTCCAGAGCGGGCTTGCCGTTGACGACGTAGTCGTAAGCCTCGAGCGGGATATCGGTCATGGTGATGTTGGCGTTATAGATCACCGTCGTCTTGTCGGTGTGGCCGCGCTTGCCGGCGAACTTCATCTTGGTGACGCGGTAGAAAGCCTGTGGGTCGTCGATGACCCAGGTGCGCGGATCGCCCTGCTTGTAGGTGACAGGATAGGGCTCCACCGTCTCGTAGTTGACGTGCAGATCGCCAAGGCGCCGCCCGGCCTCCACGAAGGCGCGGAAGTCGGCGTAGGTTTTTACGCAGGGGATGCGGGGCAGTTCCTTGGTCAGGTTGTCGGCGTAGCGGTCGCGGTAGTCGGGCGAGTGCAGCAGGCCGTAGACGTAGTAGAAGATGTCTTCCTTGGTAATTGCCTCGCCCGGATAGGCCGCCTGGAAATGGGCCAACCCGGCATCGGTGATCGCGTCACGGCGCTGGAGGCCGGAGGATTGGCCTTCGAAGAGGCCGCCCGGTTCCTCGTCCCGCTGGCCGTAGAGATAGAGGGGGAAGCACTGCGCGCCATCGCGGTCGGCGGCGTGCAGACTCGGCACTTGATCTACCATTAGTGCGGAGAAGCTTGCTCTGTAGCCGGGGGCGGACAAAGAGATTACCAGATTGATTTCTCCGGTTTCAGGAAATTGGCGGGGCATGGCATACCGATTTTCATTCCAAAAGGCGTCGTAATAGAGGTGCATCTTTTGGAATGGCCGATAAACAGCAGTTCTTATTTTCCTGGGATCATAAGCTTCCCGCTTATTCTTGGAAAAATTCTTTCGAAGTACGTAAGACCAGCTCATTTTAGTTGGATCATTTATGTCGAGCCGATCAGGATTTTTGATGCACGAATCGTAGAACGAAATCATGCTATTCATATTCTTTTTGAGTTTGTCTTTTGAGGAGCAGTAGACCCAAGCATCCCTATTTGTCTTTACTCCATTCGAATAATTATCGAAGAGCGTCACCGAGGTGCCGCGCTTTTCGCCAATCTTTATGTATTTCTCAAAGTCTTTATCTCTTTGGTTAAGCCAGTCACCCTCGTTATTCGGCAAGATATTGATCCATCCATCACGAGATCGAACGCCCGACACACTACGGAAATCCCGAACTATTGACAACTTCTGGTCTCTCGTCAGGTAATCGCCAATATCATGAAACCAAATGCGATTATTTCCAATATGATCAGGATTCTTGACCATAACGTTAATAGAGATTGGTGCCCGGCTGCCAGAACCAAAGGTCTGCCCACCTTCTCTCTTTGATCTCTCGCCGGTCGTCCTCTGGTTTCCCCTCAGATGGAATACATACAGCTCGCTATACTCTTCATAAAGACACTGGCGCAGTCCATCCGCAGCTTTTCCTTCTACCCATCCTGCATTGGAGACAAAAGCAACTACACCACGATTGCCAATGCGATCAGAAGCCCAACGTATCGCCCTAATGTAACTGTCATAGAGACTTCGCGGGTTTCCAGTAGACTTTGCAGCGTATGTGTCGCGTATCCTTGTATCGAGTGAGGTGTACTTCACATTGGCTGAACTATCATTATCGCTTGTCTGCCCCGCTGAATACGGCGGGTTGCCCACGATTACCCGGATATCCAGCTCCTTCTGCCGGGTCCGGCGTTCGGAGTTGTCGGGCATGTAGAGCGCCAGCTCGTCCTTGCCCTCATACATCTGGAAGGTGTCGGTCAGGCAGATGCCTTCGAAGGGGACATATTCATCACTGTGGGTCAGGCCCTGATAGACCGCCTCGATGTTGATCGCGGCGACGTAGTAGGCCAGCAGGACGATCTCGTTGGCGTGGATTTCATGGCGATACTTGTGCTCAAGCTCCTCCCGCGAGATCAGGCCGGATTGCAACAGTCGGGTGATGAACGTGCCGGTGCCGGTGAACGGATCGATGATGTGTACACCGCGCGACCCGAGGGTCTGGCCGAAATGCTCCTGCAGCATCTCGTTGACCGAGTGCAGGATGAAATCGACGATCTCGACGGGCGTATACACTATGCCCAGCTTTTCGGTCGTGCGGGGAAAGGCGTTGCGAAAGAACTTGTCGTAAAGCTCGACGATCAGGCGCTGCTTTGCCTGCGGATCGGTAATGCCCTGCGCTCGCATCTGGACGCTGGCGTAGAACTTATCGAGGTCGCGCGATTCCTTTTCCAGATTGGCCTCGTTCAGAACATCCAGCACGCGCTGCATGGCGTGGGAGACGGGATTTTCGGCCGTGAACTGATTCCCCTCGAAGAGCGTCTCGAAGACCGGCCGGGTGATGATATGCTGCGCCAGCATCTCGATCGCGTCGGCCTCGGTGATGGCGTCGTTGAGATCGTCGCGCAGCTCGGCCAGGAAACCGTCGAAGGCGCGCCGGGCCTCGGTATCTGGATCCTTCAGAAGGCCGGTCAGCCGGGCGATATGGTTCTTGGCAATCTCGGCGATGGAGGTCGACCAATCCTCCCAATAATCGCGGGTGCCGCACTTCTTGACGATCTTGGCCTTGATGGCGCGTGAGAACTCGTCGATCGAGAAGGTCATCTCGCTCTGGCGCGGGTCGGGGCCCTCTATCACATCATCGCCGTTGCCACCGCCGCCAGCGCCGATACCTGACCCGGCGGCCCTAGTCTTGCTGGGCAGGTTCTCCACCACGGCGGTGACGGATCGCAACTCATCCGACGAGGCACTGACGCCGACGATCTCGACGGAATCGCTGATGTCCTGGCCAAGCGACATCTTGTTGATGGTACTGTCGAAGCGTTCGTCATGGGCCCGCAGGGCATTCAAAATCTGCCAGACCACGCGATACCGTTCATTGTCGGCCAGCGCCTGTTCGGCGGGCACACCGGCGGGGACGCCGACTGGCAGAATGACATATCCCATTTTCTTGGTGTCGGTTTTGCGCATGACGCGACCGACCGACTGGACCACGTCGATCTGGCTCTTGCGGGGGTGCAGGAACATGATCGAGTCCAGTGCAGGAACGTCGACGCCCTCTGACAGACAGCGAGCATTGGTCAGGATCCGGCAGACATTCTCACCTGCATCAGCCTTCAGCCAGTCGAGAAGTGCGCTACGGCTCTTGGCGTTGAAGGTGCCATCGACATGCTCGATTTCGCAGCGGAGATGAGGCGACGGTTCATCCTCTTCTATCAAGTCGTCCTGCCCAAGGTATTCGTCGACCACGGCGCTGAATTCGTCGCGGATCAACTTCGAGCTGCGAATATCCTTTGCGAACGCCAAGGCGCGCCGCATCGGATGCGGATCGGCCGAAACATCCGCCTTCAGGTCGATCTTGGTGAGTGCCTTGTAACAGCCGATGATTTTGGTGGCGTCGTCCAGCACCAGTTCGCTGCCCGCATCGCCGAGGCGTTTCTGTACGGCGGCGCTGACCAGACCCTCGTCCATAGCGAGAACGATGACCTTGTAATCGGTGAGCAAACCATTCTGGACTGCCCAACCGAACCCGCGATGAAACAAGGTCTCCCCAAACATCCCGGGGTTATCCATCGACGCCAGTTCAGCGCCGACTTCATCAGCCTTGCTGCGGACATTGTCCCCGAAGATCCGGGGCGTTGCGGTCATGTAGAGACGCTTGCTGCCTTTGACATGGTCGTTGCTGTGGATCTTGACGAAGTTCGATTCCTCGTCGCCAGCGAGAGTCGCACCGGTCGTTCGGTGGGCCTCGTCGCAGATGATCAAGTCGAAGTCGGGTAGCCCAGCTTCCTGCGCCCGGGTGAGCGTGACGATGGACTGGTAGGTCGAGAAGATCACCGTCATGCGGTCGGGATCATCGCCGCCCGCATTTTCGGAAACCTTGATCGGGTCCGTGGTGGCCGGGAACGACAGATCGTGCAGTTCGATTTCCGCGATATCTTCTGCGCTCTTTCTGCGTTTGCCGACATGGGCGTCAGAGCAGACGGCAAAGGCTCGGATGGGCGTTTCGGTGTCGTTGGTCCATTCGCGCACGGTTTGGGACATAAGCGCCAGCGAGGGCACCATGAACAATACGCGCTTGCCCTTGCCTGCGAGGTCTTCGGCGATCTTGAGGGCGGTGAAGGTCTTGCCTGTCCCGCAAGCCATGATCATCTTGCCGCGGTCCGCCAGGGAAAGGCCGGCCCTGATTTCACTTAATGCGTCACGCTGGTGCTGAAACAGGGTCTTCTTGTCGGCAAGGACGATCTCGCCACGTGCTTCAAAGACCGACCAGTCAATCCTGCTTTCGCGTAGATCGGTCAGCCCGATCCGAACAACAGGGATTGCCTGTCCACGGATCATTTCCTCTGCGTTTGTTCCCCATTCGCGCTCGGTTGTGTCCAGAACGACACGTCGCCGGAGAGGCTCCTTACCGGAGGCCGAGATGAAGCTGTCGATATGCGATTTCTGGATGCGGGCGTCTGTGGCGTAGAACTTGGCCTGGATCGCCGCGAACCCATCCTCGTTGCGCAGTTTGGCAACAAGATCGATGCCGACATCCTTGCCATCCCATCCATTGGCCTTGGCCCATTCGCTCCAGGTCCAGACAGCGTCATACTCCTCGGCCTGAACGGGATCGTTGAGGAAAAACGCAAGTGCAAGGCGTTCGAAATATGTGCCCTTTTCGCGTTCGGTGACGGCAGCGTCGCGGTAGGATTGCAGGATGCGGTCAATGGCGGTCATGAGAATTCCTTGTCTTCTGACCGCAACCTAACCGGGTTTTTCGGACCGGGCGACCCCTTATCGTCGGGTGCCGAAGCCAAGAAAATCTTGCTTCGCCGCGAGAAATATTCAGGCTGGACTGGCCCTTGCCACGGAAACCTTGCCGACCGCGCGTGACTCTCCGACCGCGATCTCATAGCGTCAAGACGGAATCTTCGATTGGGAGGCACAGGGTGAAGGCAGCTGAGACCAAGGTTGATCGTTTTCTGGCGAGTAATGAGACATCATTCGCGATTCCGGTCTATCAGCGCAATTATGACTGGGCCAAGGGTCAGTGCCAACAGCTGTTCAAGGACATCCTCGAGGTCGGTAGCAGTGATGACCTGTCAGGCCACTTCATCGGCAGCATCGTCTATGTCCATGATGACGTTTATACTGTCGCGGGCCTGCGCGAGTTCACGATCATCGATGGCCAGCAGCGCCTGACGACCCTGACCCTGATCTACATCGCCATCTATCGCCACCTGGTCGCCGCTGGTGAAGAGCGCGAAGCCCAGCGCGTCTACAAGACCTTCCTGATCAACGAATTTGCAGAAGACGCTGAAAAGCTGAAGCTGAAACCTACCGATAACAACAAGGCTGCGCTGGCACAAATCATGGATCCGCAGGAGGCGGTCAAGGTCAGCGGGTATTCGCGGCTGGTCGAGAATTTCCGCTTTTTTCAGAGCAGGATCGATGCGTCCAACGTGGCAACCGTCCAGAAGGGCCTGTCCAAGCTGATTTTTGTCGATATTGCGCTGGACCGTCAGAAGGACAAACCACAGCGTATTTTCGAGAGTCTGAACTCGACCGGGCTGGAGCTGTCGCAAGCTGACCTGATCCGCAACTACATCCTGATGGGATTGCCCCGCAAAGAGCAGGAGCAGGCGTTCCGGAAATTCTGGGAGCCGATTGAGCGCAATGCGCGTAATCTCGAAGTGAATGAAAGCCGCGTGTCCGATTTCATCCGAGATTATCTGACTCTGAAGCAGAAGGATATTCCCAACAAGGGCGCGGTCTATACCAAGTTCAAGGAGCGCTTTCCCAGGCCAAACTCGCCCGAGTTGATGGAGGCGCTGGTCGAAATTCGCGATCTGTCGAATGTCTATGCGCGTTTGCTGAACCCTACTCTTGAGCCAGACGCCGATATTGCCCGCGAACTAGGCTACATCCGCACACTCGAAATCAACGTGTCCTACCCGTTCCTGATGCCGGTCTATCGGGATTTCCAGGCGGAGGTGATTTCCCGCGATGATTTCGCCGAGGTGCTGCGGCTGGTGCAAAGCTATGTCTGGCGCCGGGCCATTCTGGGCCTGCCCACCAACGCGCTGAACAAGATCTTCATGGGCCTATATGACCGGGCGGAGACTGAGGACTATCTGAAATCGGTCCAGCGGGCGCTAATGCAGCGTGGCGGCACACAGCGTTTTCCGCGCGACCCCGAAGTGCTCGCTGTCCTCAAGGAGAAGGACATGTACAGCGTCAAGGGCCGCACGCGTATCTATTTCTTTGACCGGCTCGAGAACCACAACAACCGAGAGATCGTCGATGTCACGGTGCCGGGTATCACGATCGAGCATATCTTCCCGCAAAACCCAGATCCGGAATGGCGCAACACCGTCGATGAAGATGACTATGCTGCGATGGGGGAGCAGTATCTGAACACCATCGGCAACCTGACGCTGTCGGGCAATAATGGCCGCCTTGGCAACAAGACCTTTGCCGAGAAACGCGACATGAACGAGAGCGGCGGCGAGCAGGGTTACCGTTTCAGCCGTCTGTGGCTCAATCGCGACCTGCAGACCCTTGATCACTGGAATTTGGCACAGGTCGAGGCACGGGCAGAACGTATCGCGCAGCGCTTTCTTGAAGTCTGGCCCGCGCCCAGCGTGGATGTGTTGGTCGGCCCTGATGCCGAAGAGGTCAACATTTTCGAGGCGGAGGAGCCGAAGTTCAAGAAACTGGAATATGCCGTTTTCCTGGGGAACCGGCTCTGGGTGACACAGGTCAGCCGCCTGTATGTCGAGGTGATCCAGCATCTGCTTTCTGAGCAGCCTGATGCTTTTAAAGGCACAAAGCTTGGGGATCGAATCCAACTGGCTGCCGATCCCGTGAGCCTGCGCCAGTCGGTCCAGGTTGCGGAAGGCTATTTCG
>Ga0307944_1000531_pt1 | contig 20701 bp, 18 predicted proteins | sample OrgLakmetagen179_FD_201831 | JGI IMG/M metagenome (GOLD analysis project Ga0307944, IMG submission 201831) | Saline water microbial communities from Organic Lake, Antarctica - #179 | ecosystem: Environmental > Aquatic > Non-marine Saline and Alkaline > Saline | place: Antarctica: Organic Lake... | reverse complement strand
CGACAAGCCCAAACCCTTCAAATGGACCAAAACCGCCGAGAACATCCTCACTCGAGAACGCCGCGCGCTGAACGCGCTCGATGAAATTCGCGGAAACAGGTAGGAAGTGTCAGACTCAGAACACTAGTCGGTCACGCCGCTTTGCGTGGATATTCCGGGGATCAGTCGTTATACCCGTTACCAACAGAGCCATTAAACGGCCCGACAGAGAGCAGAGCCATGGAAACCGCAGCAGATTTCACCATGTGGGCGCTATTTGCGCGTGCGACAATCATCGTAAAACTGGTGATGATCATGCTCATCGCCGCCTCGGTCTGGTGCTGGGCCGTGATCATCGACAAGATCGTCCAGTACCGCCGTGCCCGCAGGGATGCAGCAACCTTCGATCTTGCGTTCTGGTCGGGCGAGCCGCTGGACGAGTTGTTCGACCAGATCGGTGCCACGCCGCGCGGCGCCTCCGAGACGATCTTTGCCGCCGGGATGACGGAATGGCGCAGATCGCACCGGCAGGACGGAGCGCTGATCGCGGGGGCACAGGCGCGGATAGACCGGGCGATGGACGTGGCGATCCAGCGCGAGTCTGCCAAGTTGCAAAAGGGCCTGCCGGTGCTGGCGACGGTCGGGTCGACCGCGCCTTTCGTCGGTCTTTTCGGGACGGTCTGGGGCATCATGAACGCCTTTATCGAGATCGCCGAACAGCAGAACACCAACCTTGCCGTCGTGGCCCCCGGTATCGCGGAAGCGCTGCTTGCGACGGGTCTTGGCCTTCTGGCCGCCATCCCGGCTGTCATCTTCTATAACAAGCTGTCTGCGGACAGTGACGGCATCATCAACGGCTACGAGGCTTTTGCCGATGAATTCGCCACCATCCTCAGCCGCCAGCTGGACAGCTGACATGGGTGCTGGTGTCATGAAATCCGGAGACGACGGAGGTGGACGGCGCAGGCGGCGCGGCGGGCGGCGGACGCAGCCGATGGCCGAGATCAACGTCACACCCTTCGTCGATGTCATGCTTGTCTTGCTGATCATCTTCATGGTCGCGGCCCCCTTGCTGACGGTTGGGGTGCCGGTTCAGATGCCGGAAACGGCGGCGAATGCGCTTCCGTCCGACGAGGAAGAGCCCCTGGCGGTCACGATCCTTGCCGATGGCACGCTGGAGATCCAGAATACGCCCACCGGCGACGCAGAGTTGATAGGCCGCCTTCAGGGCATCGCTGCAGAACGCACGACGGACCGGATATTCCTGCGCGCGGACGGGGCCAACGACTGGAACCGCGTGGCGCAGGTGATGGGTGCGCTGAATGCGGCAGGCTTTTCCAACATCGGACTGGTGACGGACATCGGCGGGCCTTCATTCGACGGGTCGGACGGGTAGGGGGCGATGCAGACCCCCGGCACCTACATATCTGGCGCGGCGCACCTTGGCCTGATCGTCTGGCTGATCGCCGGATGGGGGTTTTCCTCGACTCCTCTGGACTTCGAAGTGGCCGATGTGTCTGTCGTTACGGGCGAGCAATACGCGGCACTTGTCGCTGCAACGACGCCCAATCCCAGCGATGTGGAGCCAGACGCGCCCGCCGCTCCTGTCGAAGAGCCGGCCCCTGCCGTGGCACCCGTCGAAGATACGCCGCCGCCGGTAGCGCCGGAACCCGTTTCGCCCCCGGCAGAGGAACAGGCTCCGCCCGAGGCGCCTGTTCCGCCCGCGCCGCCTGAAGACATTGCGGACACTCCGCCCGAGATTGCGGCACCCTCAGAGCCCGAGCAGCAGGTCTTTGCGCCCTTCGTCTCGGAGCGCCCGCAACCGCGACCTGCCGAACGGATTTCGCCGGAACCCGTCGCACCGCCACCGCCCGACGTGGACACGGCCCCCGAGGTTCAGGATTCCGCCAGCGAGGAGGCCGCCCCCGACGCGCCGGAAGTGACCGAGCCCGAGACGGAAGCCGCCCCCGAAGAGACCGCGACTGAGATCGTGACCGAGGCGGATCGGCCGTCAGGTGCGCTGACGACCAGCCTGCGCCCGCAGGTCCGCCAGAACCGGCCCGCGCCTCAGCCCGAGCCCGAGCCCGCGCCACAGGTTGCCGAGACAGCGCCGGACGCGCCCGAGACATCGACGGATGAAGATGACATTGCGGCGGCTCTCGAAGCGGCGACTGCGTCAACACAAGAGCCGAACGTGCCGCAAGGGCCGCCGATGACATCGTCAGAGCGCGAGGGTTTCCGTATTGCGGTCAACCGCTGTTGGGTCGTTGATCCGGGGTCTCAGGCTGCCAACGTGAAAGTCACTGTCGGCTTTTCGCTGAGCCAGTCAGGTCAGGTGATTGGGGATATCAGGCTTGTTGGAGCCGAAGACGGAACGCCTGCCGGTCAGCAGAACGCGTTTGAACGCGCACGTCGTGCCATTCTGCGGTGCCAGGGCAGCGGCTATGATCTGCCGGCAGACAAATATGGCCAATGGCAGGAAGTAGAGATTACCTTCGACCCGACGGGCATGCGCCAGCTATGAAACCGGCAAGCCTCCGCGCAGGGGCGATAAACGACTCCATTTCCGCTTGCGCCTGTCGCATATACACTGAAACGGGCGATACAGCCCGGTGATTGAGGATCGAACGATGTTGACCCGTATTTTCGCACTTCTGATGGCCGTTTTTATGGCGGCACCCGCGCTTGCGCAGGATGGCCCGTTGCGCCTGACGATCACCGACGGTGTGATCGAGCCGCTCCCTTTTGCCATTCCAACCTTTGAGGCAGAGACGTCCGGGTCAGAGCAGCTGGCGCAGGATATTACGCGGCTTGCGGCGCAGGATCTGACCAACACCGGCCTTTTCCGGGAAATTCCCGCCAGCGCCTTCATCAGCAATCCTGCGGGGTTCGGCACGCCGCTGCAGTTCGCGGACTGGCGGGCGATCAACGCGCAAGCGGTCATTCGGGGTGCGGTCGCAGTGAATGGCGATCAGGTGTCGGTCAAGTTCCGGCTTTATGACGTCTTCACGGGCGAGGAACTGGGCGAAGGGCTGCAATTCGCGGGCACGCAGCAGGGCTGGCGCCGCATGGCGCACAAGGTCGCGGATGCGGCCTATAGCCGGATCACGGGTGAGGGTGGTTATTTCGACAGCCGTGTTGTCTTCGTGTCGGAAAGCGGCCCCAAGGATAACCGCCAAAAGCGGTTGGCGATCATGGATTACGACGGGGCGAATCTGCAGTATCTGACTGACAGTTCGTCCATCGTTCTGGCCCCGCGCTTCAGCCCCCGTGGCGACCGCGTGCTTTACACTACCTATGAAAGCGGCTTTCCACGGATCAACGTTCTCGATGTCGCCAGTGTGGGGCGCCAGCAGGTGAACACGGCTGAAGGCGAAATGGCGTTCAGTCCGCGGTTTTCCAGCGACGCTTCGCGGGTGATCTACAGCCTGACCAACGGTGGCAACACCGACCTTTACATCACGGACATCGCCAGCGGTCAGCACACCCGTCTGACCGAGGCGCCGTCGATCGAAACCTCGCCCAGCTTTTCGCCCGACGGTACACAGATCGCGTTCGAAAGCGATCGGTCGGGAACGCCGCAGCTTTATATCATGCCTATCGGCGGCGGTGAGTCGCGGCGTATCTCTTTCGGTGACGGGCGCTATGGCACACCCGTGTGGTCGCCGCGCGGTGACCTGATCGCCTTTACCAAGCAGAACGCGGGCCGCTTTCACATTGGCGTGATGCGGACCGACGGATCGGAAGAGCGGTTGTTGACGGCCTCGCCACTGGATGAGGGTCCGACGTGGTCGCCCAACGGGCGCGTCTTGATGTTCACGCGCGAAAGCCTTGGTGCGAGCGGGACTTCGTCGCTTTACACCACCGACGTGGGCGGTCTGAACCTGCGCGCGGTGCCGGTCGAGGGCGGTGCATCGGATGCCGGCTGGGGTCCGTTACAGCCCTGAAACATTGATCGTTAGTAATTCCCTCGGAGGACGCATTTTGCTAACCTTGCGTTCAAGAGCAGCATGACAGAGGACGACCCCGCATGACATTCACGACCAAGGCCCTTGTGGTCCTCTTGGCCCTCGCGACAACCGCTTGCACACGGCCCGACCGTTTTGGTGGCGCGGATGGTGCAGATGGAATGGCGGGTGCGAATGCAGGGGCGGCTGCAAATGCCGGCGCGCAGGGGGCAGCAGGTGACCCCAGCAGCCCGCAGTATTTTTCCCAGACCATCGGAGACAGGGTGCTTTTCAGTGTCGACAGCATCGCGTTGACGCCGGAAGGGCGCAGCACACTTGACGGTCAGGCGCAGTGGCTGCAGACGAATTCGGACTACCTGGCGATTATCGAAGGCCACGCCGACGAGGTGGGAACCCGTGAATACAACATCGGCCTTGGCAGTCGCCGGGCCAACGCGGTCCGCGAGTATCTGGTGTCACGGGGCGTGCCGACCAGCCGTCTGCGCACCATCAGCTACGGCAAGGAACGCCCGATCGAGGTATGTTCAGACGAATCCTGCTACTCACGCAACCGGCGTGCCGTGACCGTGATCTCAGTCGGATCGATGAGCTGATCCATGTGGCGTAATCTGGTCCTTGCAGCCTGTCTTGCCGCCGCGTCCCCAGCGATGGCACAGGATACGACTCTGGCGGATATTCGACAGCAGCTGGCGGCGTTGTACAGCGATATTCAGGGGCTCAAGACCGAGCTGTCCACGACGGGCGGTCTGACACAGGGCGCGCAAGGCAACACGCCGCTGGATCGTCTGAACAACATCGAAAACGAATTGCAGCGTCTGACGTCCAAGACCGAAGAGCTTGAGTTCCGCGTCAACCGGATTACGGTCGATGGAACCAACCGGATCGGCGATCTCGAATTCCGCCTCTGCGAGTTGGAAGAAGGCTGTGACATCAGCTTGCTTGGCGATACGCCGTCACTGGGTGGCGTGGACAGTGCCGCACAGGTGCCGCTTGCGGATCCGGCTCCGCAGACGGGCGGCACGCCGTCTCTTGCCATCGGTGAACAGAACGACTTTACGCGGGCGCAGGAGGCGCTCGCGGACGGTGACTTTCGCCGGGCCGCAGACATCCTTACGGCCTTCAGCCAGACCTATCCGGGCTCGCCCCTAGGGCCGGAAGCCTCGTTCATGCGCGGCGAAGCGCTGGATGCAACGGGCGATACGTCCGAAGCGGCGCGGGCCTATCTGGAAAGCTTCGGTGCCGATGCCCAGGGGCCGTTCGCGGCGCGTGCGCTGACGAAACTGGGCGCGTCGCTTGGTGCGATCGGACAGACGACCGACGCCTGCATCACCCTGGCGGAAGTCGAGGTCCGGTTTCCGGGCAATCCGGCGGTCGCTGATGCACAGTCCGCGATGTCCAATCTGGGATGCCGCTAGGGCCCACCTTGCCCGAGCGCTTTGCGGACAGCATGGGCGCGCTTCTGGGGCCTGACTTTCCAACATCTCTTGGCCTAGCCGTCTCTGGCGGGGGGGATTCAATGGCGATGCTGCATCTGGCAGCGGGTTGGGCGCACCGCTTTGGGGTGGGCCTGCGGGTTGCGACCGTCGATCATGGTCTGCGTCCTGAAAGCGCTGCCGAGGCACGGTTGGTCGCGGACGAAGCACAAGGTCTGGGGGTGCCCCATGACGTGCTGCACTGGCGGGACCAGCCCACGGGAAATCTTCAGGATGCCGCGCGCCGTGCGCGATACCGGTTGCTGTCCGAATGGCTGGCGGGATCACGGCACCTTCTGGTTGCCCATACTGCCGACGATCAGGCCGAAACCCTGCTGATGCGACTGGCAAGAGGATCGGGTGTCGACGGGTTAAGTGCCATGCGACCCATGACAAGGCGCGACGGAATGGTGCTGGTGCGGCCGCTTCTGGGCGAACGCCGGGCCGCTCTTCGTAATCATGCCAAAACGCTGAATATCCCCATCGTCGACGACCCAAGCAACGAGGACGACCACTATGGCCGCGTGCGGCTGCGCCGGTTGATCGGCCAAGAGGGGCTGGACGTGGACACATTGGGCGCGACCGCCCGACGCATGGCCCGGGCGCAAGAGGCGCTTTCGGTGCGCGCGCTGTCGATCGCACGCACCGTTCTGGGTAATGCGGGACAGGGCACGGACGTCGTGATGATCGACCGCGACCCCTTCGCGCAGATCGAATCCGAGACCCAGATGCGGATTCTGGCGGCGACACTGCAGGCGTCCAGCGGAGCGGGTTACAGACCGCGGGAAGCCGCGCTGGAAGCCGGGCTTCAGACGTTGCTGGACGGTGGGACCGTTACGCTGCACGGGGCCATGGCAGTTGCACGGGGCAAATGGATTTTCGTGGGGCGTGAACCCAAGGCCGTCGCGGAACGCGCGGTGCCGACGGGTGAAAAGAGTGTCTGGGACAAGCGCTGGAGACTGGATACGCGGAATATCGCAGATGCAGAGATTCGGGCTTTGGGGCCGGAGGGGGCGCAACAACTGCGTGATGCCGGTGCGAACCTGCCGCAGAATCCGCCCCTTCCGGCGGTCTTTTGGCACGCTCAACCGGCGATCTGGCGCGCAAATCACCTTCTGGCCTTCGGGTCGGCTCGCTTTGGTCTTGAATATGGCATACAGTCTCCGGACACCTGCGGCATTTGCTTCAGTCACCTGAAACCGCATTGAAGATCGGGCTCAAACGCCTATTTATATTCTAACGACGCGCCTCGCGCGCAAACAATTCTCCAAAAAGGGGGCCTGACTTTGGGCAACGCACGTAATCTCGTCTTCTGGGTCGTTCTGTTCTTGCTGGTGCTGGCGCTTTTCAATCTGTTCAGCGGCGGCGCAGGCAACACGGCCAGCAACGCGAAAAGCTACTCTGAATTCGTAGCGGCGGTCGATAGCGACAACGTCGCGAACGTCCGTCTGGACGGAGAGCGGATCGTATTCACGCAGAACGACGGGCGCGACTACGTGACGATCAAGCCGCAAGACGCCAACGTCACCGACCTCCTGATCTCCGAGGGCGTTCCGATCGAAGCGGAAAGCCAGGAGCAGTCTGCTTTGGCAAGCTTCCTTTTCGCGCTTGCACCCTTCCTCTTGCTGATCGGTGTCTGGATCTACTTCATGAACAGGATGCAGGGTGGCGGCAAAGGTGGCGCTATGGGCTTTGGCAAGTCGAAGGCCAAGCTTCTGACCGAAAAGCACGGGCGCATGACGTTCGACGAAGTGGCTGGCATCGACGAGGCCAAGGAAGAACTGGAAGAGATCGTCGAATTCCTGCGCAACCCGCAGAAATTCTCGCGGCTCGGCGGCAAGATCCCTAAAGGGGCGCTTTTGGTGGGTCCTCCGGGGACCGGTAAGACGCTGCTGGCCCGTGCGATTGCTGGTGAGGCTGGCGTTCCGTTCTTCACCATCTCGGGGTCCGACTTTGTCGAGATGTTCGTAGGTGTCGGCGCAAGTCGTGTCCGCGACATGTTCGAGCAGGGCAAGAAAAATGCACCCTGCATCATCTTCATCGACGAAATCGACGCCGTGGGCCGGTCGCGTGGCGCAGGCTACGGTGGCGGCAACGACGAGCGCGAGCAGACGTTGAACCAGCTTCTGGTCGAGATGGACGGTTTTGACGCCAACGAAGGCATCATCATCGTCGCGGCAACGAACCGTCCCGACGTGCTGGACCCCGCGCTTTTGCGTCCCGGTCGTTTCGACCGTCAGGTGCAGGTGCCGAATCCCGACATCAAGGGACGCGAGAAGATCCTTGGTGTGCACGCACGGAAGGTGCCGCTTGGGCCCGATGTCGATCTGCGGATCATCGGACGCGGGACACCCGGATTTTCGGGCGCTGATCTTGCTAACCTCGTGAACGAGGCTGCGCTGACAGCCGCTCGGGTGGGACGCCGGTTCGTGACGATGATCGACTTCGAGAATGCCAAGGACAAGGTCATGATGGGCAGTGAACGTCGCTCTATGGTCATGACCGAAGACGAAAAGAAGCTGACCGCCTACCACGAAGCCGGTCACGCCATCGTCGGTCTGAACGTCCCAGAGCACGATCCGATCCACAAGGCCACGATCATTCCGCGCGGTCGTGCGCTGGGTCTGGTGCTGTCGCTGCCCGAACGCGATCAGCTTTCGGTCAGCCTCAAGAAATACACATCGAAAATCGCGATGGCGATGGGCGGACGTGTCGCGGAAGAACTGACCTTCGGGTCCGAAAACGTTACCTCGGGTGCGGCGTCGGACATTCAGCAGGTCTCGAAGATCGCACGCGCGATGGTCACGCAGTTCGGATACGCCGAAGAGCTGGGCTACGTGGATTACGCCAACGAACAGTCGTCCTATCTGGGTGGCTATGGCGGTGGCACCAACCACTCGGCCGCGACGCAGAAGATCATCGACGACAAGGTCAAGGAACTCGTTGACGAAGGTTATCACACCGCCAAGCGGATCCTGACCGAAAAGCGCGACGATCTTGAGCGTTTGGCGCAGGGTCTTCTGGAGTATGAAACCCTGACGGGCAACGAAATCGCGCGTGTCATTGCCGGTGAAGCCCTTAACCGTGGCGATGATGCCGATGATACACCTCCGTCTGGCGGGTCATCCATCACGTCGATCCCCAAGACGAAGCCCCGAAAGCCAAGGGCGACCGATGGCGGGATGGAACCGGAACCCACCACATAAGACCATGAATTGGACAATGGCCGCCCTTCGGGGCGGCCTTTTTCGTTGATGGCGTTGCGAAACATGATTTTTGCGAAACATGATTGCCGCGAAACGGGATTTGAGTTTCCGAAGCGTGTTGGCTAGCTATTGGCCAGCCACTACAGGAGAATCCGATGCCCTCACTTGTCCCGACCGACCACAAGGCTGAAATCGTCTGGATTGGCAGTGTTCGAGGCGCTGACACCATCCGTTCCGAACCGCGCGCGACGCTGACGCTGACCTTTGACGGTGCGGTCGAGGAAGGCCGCCATGCCGGGCGCAATCGCGCGTCTTGCAGTCGCGTGACGTCGCAACACCCGAAAGGGACCGAGATCGCGAACGTTCGCCAGCTTTGCATCGTGAGCGGCGAAGAAATGGTTACAATCGCTGCAGATCTGGGGCTGGATGCGCTGGATCCGGAATGGCTGGGGGCGTCACTGGTCTTGCGGGGCATTTCCGACTTTACCCATGTCCCGCCGTCCTCACGTCTGCAGGGACCAGACGGTGCGACACTGGTCATCGATATGGAAAACCGCCCCTGCACCCTGGTCAGTCGTGAAATCGAGACGGATCGACCGGGGCATGGCAAGGGCTTCAAGACGGCGGCTTACGACAAGCGTGGTGTCACGGCCTGGGTCGAACGCCCCGGTTCCCTCAAGGTCGGGGATGTCCTGACACTGCACGTCCCTGACCAGCGGGGCTGGCAGCCCTGAAGGCGGATGTCCGTCTATGACCCTGTTTCCAGGTCGGGGCCGGATAGAAAGACGATTTTCTGCCCCGTGACGTCGGTTTATCGGGACGTGCGGTCCAACGGTCGCCTATTCAAGATTGCAAGACAGGGGAGAAGGTCGTGACACAGAAAACAGATATCCAGATTGCCCGTGACGCGGTGAAACTGCCAATACAGACCATTGGTGGAAAACTGGGGATCGGACCGGACGATCTGCTGCCCTATGGCCATGACAAGGCCAAGGTCAGCAAGGCCTTCATCGACAGCGTGAAGAGCAAGACATCCGGCAAGCTGATCCTTGTGACGGCAATCAACCCAACCCCGGCGGGTGAAGGCAAGACGACCACGACGGTCGGGCTGGGCGACGGTCTGAACGCGATCGGCAAGCGGGCGTGTATCTGTATCCGCGAAGCATCGCTGGGGCCGAACTTCGGGATGAAGGGCGGCGCTGCGGGCGGCGGTCATGCGCAGATCGTTCCGATGGAAGACATGAACCTTCATTTTACGGGCGATTTCCACGCCATTACCTCGGCCCATTCCCTGCTGAGTGCGATGATCGACAACCATATCTATTGGGGCAATGCGCTGGAGATCGACATCCGCCGCGTGGTCTGGAAACGGGTCGTGGACATGAACGACCGTGCGCTGCGGCAGATCACGGCGTCGCTGGGCGGGGTCGCCAACGGCTTTCCCCGCGAGACGGGGTTCGACATTACGGTCGCCTCGGAGGTGATGGCGATCCTGTGTCTGGCGACCGATCTCAAGGATCTCGAGACTCGGCTGGGCGATATGATCGTGGCGTACAGGCGCGACCGAACGCCGGTCTTTTGCCGTGACCTGAAGGCTCAGGGGGCGATGACGGTGTTGCTGAAGGACGCGATGCAGCCGAACCTTGTCCAGACGCTTGAGAACAATCCGGCCTTTGTTCACGGGGGGCCATTTGCCAACATCGCCCACGGGTGCAATTCCGTCATCGCCACGACCACGGCGCTGAAGACAGCTGACTACGTCGTCACAGAAGCCGGGTTCGGCGCGGATCTGGGGGCCGAGAAGTTCATGAATATCAAGTGCCGCAAGGCGGGGCTGGCCCCCGATTGCGTGGTGCTTGTCGCGACCGTGCGAGCGATGAAGATGAACGGTGGCGTGGCCAAGGGTGATCTGGGCATGGAGAACGTCGCGGCGGTCGAAGCGGGGTGCGCGAACCTAGGCCGTCATATCGCCAACCTCAAATCCTTTGGCGTGCCGGTCGTCGTTGCGATCAACCACTTCGTGAGCGACACCGAAGCCGAGGTCAGGGCGGTAACGGACTACGTCGAGACGCAGGGGTCCGAGGCTATCCTGTCGCGTCACTGGGCGTTGGGGTCGCAAGGCACCCGCGAGTTGGCGACGCGTGTGGCCGAGATCGCCGACAGCGGCACCAGCCGCTTTGCGCCCCTCTACCCTGACGCAATGCCGCTTTTCGACAAGATCGTGCGGATCGCCACGTCGATCTATCACGCAACCGAGGTCGTGGCGGATGCGAGGATCAGGGAGCAGTTGAAACTTTGGGAGGATCAGGGATACGGGCATTTGCCCGTCTGCATGGCCAAGACCCAATATTCCTTTTCCACCGACCCGACCCAACGCGGCGCGCCGACCGGTCACTCCATCCCGATCCGCGAGGTGCGGTTGTCGGCGGGGGCAGGTTTCGTGGTCGTCGTCTGCGGCGAGATCATGACCATGCCCGGTCTGCCGCGCGTACCATCGGCAGAGTCGATCCACCTGAACGATGACGGCCAGATCGAAGGGCTGTTTTAGGTCTGGCCGATGACGCGCGTCGCGGGCTATCCCCGCGACGACGCCCCACCCGCCATCCCGAATGCCTCCGGCGGGAGTTTAAAGAGCAAGATGAAGGAAATGATATGTCAGCGACGGTGATCGACGGTAAGCTCTTTGCGGGCAAGGTGCGTGAGAAGGTGGCAGGCCATGTCGCGCGCCTGAAAGCGGACCATGCGATCACGCCGGGACTGGCCGTCGTGCTGATCGGTGAGGACCCTGCCTCGACGGTTTATGTGCGCAACAAGGGCAAGCAGACCAAGGAGGTCGGAATGAAGTCGGTCGAACACCGGCGTGATACCGATATCACGGAGGCCGATCTGCTTGCGTTGATCGAAGATCTGAACAGGGACGACAGCATCCACGGCATATTGGTGCAACTGCCCCTGCCGGATCACCTGAACGCCGAGCTTGTCATCAACGCAATCGATCCGGCAAAGGACGTGGACGGGTTTCACATCTCGAATGTCGGTCTGTTGGGAACGGGGCAGAAGAGCATGGTGCCCTGCACGCCGCTGGGGTGTCTGATGATGCTGCGCGATCAACACGACACTCTGTCGGGGTTGAATGCCGTCGTGATCGGTCGGTCGAACATCGTGGGCAAGCCCATGGCGCAGCTCTTGCTGGGTGAAAGCTGCACCGTCACCCTGGCCCATTCCCGCACGCGGGACCTGCCCGAGGTCGTGCGCCGTGCCGATATCGTGGTCGCGGCCGTTGGGCGGCCCCAGATGGTGCAGGGTGACTGGATCAAGCCGGGAGCAACCGTGATCGACGTGGGCATCAACCGGCTGCCGAAGGAGGATGGCGGCACGCGGCTGGTGGGGGACGTGGATTACGACAGCTGCGCGCAGGTCGCGGGGGCGATAACGCCGGTGCCCGGCGGCGTCGGCCCGATGACCATCGCCTGTCTGCTGGCCAACACCGTCACAGCCTGCTGTCGGGCCAATGGCCTGCCCGAACCGGACGGACTGACCGTCTAGCAGGCGGCGGCGAAGGGCATCGGCATCGCCCGGCGACCAGTCAGAACGGCCGTCGCGTCCGGGCCCATCAGGCCGGTCAGGTGCGGGTGGGTCGCGCGCAGGCCGCCGGTGAAGGCGCCGAAGGCAGGCATGATCACGCGGGCACCGTCGATCAGGAAAGCGGGTCGCGTGCCACCCCTGCCGGGGCTGCACTTGGGGTGGTAATGCCCCGATACTTCGCCAGACGCTGCCCGTTCGGCGATATGGCGAAAGAGTAGCCCGTCCTTCTGCAATGCGTTCAAATGACGCCCGCCCAAGTCGATCGGTCCGGGGTCGTGGTTGCCTTCGATCCAGACCCAGTCGCGCCCCGCCTGCAACAGGCACAGGTGGGACTTGTCGGCCTCGTCCATCGCGGCGGCTGCGTCGAGGTCATCGAAACTGTCACCGAGGCAGACGACATGGAATGGGTCGAGCCTGTCGATCAGCGCACCGAGACGGTCCAGTGTGTCGCGTGTTTCGTAGGGCGGCAACATCAGGCCGCGACGCCGGGCGATCCGCTCTGACTTGCACAGGTGCAGGTCGGAAACACAGAGCAGCTTGCGAGCCTCCCACCAGAGGGCGCCTGAGGGAAGCGCCGTCAACTTTTGTCCGGAAAGGGTGAAGGTATAACCGTCGTTCATGCTCTGTTCACTAGATCCGGAGCGGGCGAGCTTCAAGCCTTACCAGCCGACACGCCATTGCGGCTTGCTGGGCTTCACCTCGATTTGATTGAGGCCGGAGGCCTCCATCAGGCGGGCGGTTTCCTCTTCCAGCATCCGGTCGCGGCCTTCGCCGGCGATGGTCACGCGGCCCGCTTCCAGAAGCAGTGGCGCGGCCAGCGGGGTGACGCGGTCGCGGGTGACATGATCGACGCGGCCCTTCGTGCGGGTCAGCATTTCCTCGATCCGGCCAAAGTCCACGAGGCCGCGCAGGGCCTCTTCGCGGGTGATCTGCAGCATCAGGTGGTCGGGGTCGTATTTGACCAGCGTATCGTAAAGGATGTCGGACGAGAAGGTCGCCTGTCGCCCCGTTTTGCGGGACTGTGGCAGGTTGCGTTCGATCAACCCTGCGATGGTGGCGGAATAGCGAAAGGTCTTTTTCATCACGGCATTGCCGTCGAGCCATGTCTCGAAGCCTTGGCGCAGGTGGGCGGGGTCAAGCAAGGGTTCGGGGTCGGTGACAGGCTCCATGCCCCAGATCATCGTGGCATAATCTGTCGAGACGAAGCCAAGCGGCGCAAGGTCCAGATCCTCCATTCGCTGGGTCAGCAGAAGGCCAAGGGTCTGCATCGCGTTGCGGCCTGCGAAGCCGTAGAACACCGTGTGCGGTCGGCCGTCGTGTGGGAAGCTCTCCACGAGAATACGGCCCGCCTGCGGCATATGGCTGACCTCGCGTTGCAGGTTGAGCCACTGCGCGGTGTGGGGCGGCAGGTTGGTGTAATCGGTCTGCTGGAACATACGCAGGATGCGGGCGGAAAGTTGTGTGGAGGTGGCGAACTTGGTGCCCATGAAGGTGGCGATCTTGGGTTTCCTGGCCGCGTCGCGGGTGACTTCGACTGTCATCTCGCGCAAGCCATCGTAACGGACGATCCTGCCGCCGATCAGGAAGGTGTCGCCGGGGGTCAGGGTGGCGGCAAACCCCTCCTCGATCTCGCCCAGTGGGCGGTAGCTGCCCTTGTATCTGACCTTGACCAGATCGGTGTCCTGAATCGTGCCAATGTTCATGCGGATGTTCCGGCTGGCGCGTGGGTCGCGCAGGTGCCATAGCCCGTCGGTCTGCTTCAGGCGCTTCCATTTGTCGTAGGCGCGCAGGGCGTAGCCACCTGTCGCGCAAAAGGAGAGGCAGTCGTCGAATTGGGCGCGGGTGAGGGCGGCGAAGGCGCCGACGGTCGTGACCTCGGCATAGAGCGCATCTGCATCGAAGGGGCCGGCGCAGGCGGTGATCAGGATATGCTGGCAGAGCACGTCACGCGGGCCGGGGCCCTTGGGGTCGCCGTCGAGATCATGCGCCTTGACCGCTTCCAATGCCGCTACGCATTCGACGACCTCGAACCGATTGGCGGGGACCAGCAGGGCCTTGGAGGGGGCGTTGTAACAGTGGTTGGCGCGACCGATGCGCTGGACGAGGCGCTTGACGTTCTTGGGCGCACCGATCTGGATGACAAGGTCCACGTCGCCCCAGTCGATCCCGAGATCGAGCGAGCCAGTGCAGACGATGGCCTTGAGATCGCCGCGCACCATGGCGGCCTCGACCCTTTCGCGCTGTTCGCGGGCAAGCGAGCCGTGGTGGATGCCGATAGGCAGGTCGTCGGTGTTGGCCAGCCAGAGGTTGTGAAAGAAGATTTCGGCCTGCGCGCGGGTGTTGTGGAAGATCAGCGTCGTGTTGTGCTGGCGGACCTGTTCGAGCACGGCGGGAATGGCATAGGCGGCCCCGCCACCGGCCCAGGGCGGGGCCTCTTTGGTTTGCAGCATGGCGATATCGGGGTCGGGGCCGGGGTCGGCGTGCAGGATTTCGCACGGAGCGGGGTGACAGCGAAGCTGGTCGGCAATGGCCTGCGGGTTTTCCACCGTGGCCGACAGGCCGACACGCTGCAGATCGGGCGCAAGCCTTTGCAAACGGCCCAAGGCCAGCATCAACTGGTCGCCGCGCTTGCTTTCGGCAAGGGCGTGGATTTCGTCCACGATGACGCGCTGAAGACCTTTAAACATGCGCGGCGCGTCCTCGTAGGAGATCAGAAGCGCGAGGCTTTCGGGAGTGGTCAGCAGGATATGCGGCGGGTCCGCGCGCTGGCGCTTTTTCCGTGTGGCGGTGGTGTCACCGGTGCGGTCCTCGATGCGGATGGGCAGGCTCATCTCATCGACCGGCGTGCGCAGGTTGCGCTTGATGTCCGCCGCCAGCGCCTTGAGTGGCGAGACGTAGAGCGTGTGGAGCCCGCTGTGGGTGCCGTCCGCCAGTTCGGCAAGCGTCGGCAGAAACCCGGCGAGGGTCTTGCCGCCGCCCGTGGGGGCGATCAGCAGGAGCGCGGGCGCGTCTGCCCGGTCCAGCATGTCCTGCTGGTGGGGGTGAACAGACCAGCCGCGGGAGGCGAACCAATCGGCGAAGACGGAGGGAAGCGGGCGCATGCGCTATAGGTGCGACGGGTGGGGGCGGGGTCAAGCCCCCGGAGTTTGTGCCTGCGGCAGCGTGTGCGGGGGGCCAGCCCCCCGTCCTGCGGACTCCCCCCGGGATATTTGGGGCAAGATGATGATAACCTAGTTGTCGACGTCGCTTTCGGCCACGAACATGTTGGACCATGCCCGGTCAATCAGGTCGGGGGTCATCTGGTAGGGGATGCCCTCGAATTCGCAGATTGAGATCATCTGGTCGATCAGGAAGATGGGCTGGTAATTGGCGTAGACGTTGTCGATCTCGGGGTATTTGTTCTGCAGCAGGTGGACCAGTGAGGCTTCGTCCAGCGGCATCTTGCGTTTCCGGGCAACGAGGCTGAAGATCTTGAGAAAGTCCTTCTGGTCGGGGCCGTCAATGCGGATCTTGTAGAAGATCCGGCGCAGGGCGGCTTTGTCGAAGATCGCGTTGGGGTGAAAGTTGGTCGAGAAGATGACCAGCGTGTCGAAGGGCACTTCGAATTTCTCGCCCGATTGCAGGGCGAGGATATCCTTGTTTTCCTCGAGCGGGACGATCCAGCGGTTGATCAGGGCCTGCGGCGGTTCAGCCTGACGGCCAAGGTCGTCGACGATGAAGACGCCGCCCGTGGATTTGAGCTGCAAGGGGGCCTGATACGTCCGCGCCGTGGGGTTATAGACGAGGTCGAGCATGTCGAGCGAGAGTTCACCGCCGGTGATCACGGTCGGGCGTTCGCATTTGACGTAGCGTGTATCGTAGCGGCCGGAGGTCCGGCGCAGGGAGTTGGGATCGTCTACATCGTCTTCGGGAGCGGAGTGAACGATGGGATCGTAGACGGTGATCACCTGGCCGGAGTATTCGATGGCACGGGGGACGTAAATCTTGTCGCCCAGCGCGTCGCGGATGCCGTTCGAGATCGAGGATTTACCGTTGCCGGGGGGGCCGTACATCAGGATCGACCGGCCTGCGCCAACGGCGGGGCCGAGATTGTCGAGAAGGGTCGGTGGCAGGACGAGATGCCCCATAGCCGTCATCAGCCGTTCGCGGCTGAGGTGGATGTTGCGAATGGACTGGCGCTTGACCTGTTCGCGGTAGACGTCCAGCGGCACCGGCATTGCGCCATAGTATTCAGACTGCGCCAGGGCATCGAGCGTGCGGGCCTTGCCGCTGTCGGTCAACTGGTACCCCATCTCGCTGCCGTTGTTGGCGTTCAGCGTCCCCGTCGCTTCGCACAAGAGCTGACCACGGGCGATGTCGATCAGTTCCTGCGTGACGGTCAGCGGCAGGCAGATCACGCGGGCCAGATCGGTCGCCTGTGTCAGGTTCGAGCGATACATCGTCTTGATCAGGATGTCGCGCATCATGGCAGTTGCCAGCTTCATGCCGGCGATCCCCTTGGGGGGCGGTGGAGCCATCACGGAGGTTTGCATGTTCATGGCGGAGTCCTGCTGCGGCACTGCGGTTTCAGCTTATGGGATGACATGGCTTTGTGGCGAAATGAGGGACAAACCCGGCCCTCAATGGGTCACTGTTGTCGCAGGACAAGGACCATCACGAGATAGGCGACAAGCGCCATGGACAACGGAAACCCCATGGGAAAGCGCTTGCTGGCGGTGTCCCAGCTGGCCCAATGGGGCACGGCCCGCCGGATGGGTGTGACCCTTGCGATGCGGTGTGCGGCATAGCCAGCCAAAAGGGCTGCCGACAGGATCAGCACAACAAGCACTGCATCCGCGGTGGCGATCATCGGGGCTGCGGCGGCCATGAACTTGGCATCCCCTGCACCGACTGCCCCTGCGGCGTTCAGGACCATCCCGACAACAAGAACGACCGGCAGATGCAGCCAGTGCCAGAGGTAGAGGTCAAGGGGCAGGGCGATCAGGCCGAACACGGCATAAGCCGCCACCAATGCCAGAACCATGGCGTTTGGAATCTTCATCCGCGACAGATCGGAGTAGGAGACAATGAAGGCGATCGGAAGGGCGGCGAGCAGGAACCAGCCAGCCGCCCATGCAGTCAGGGGCATCAGCCGTTCGAAACATTGTCCTCCAGCGCGCGAAGCGACCGTGAGGCCTCTTCGAAGTGCTGGGGATGGGTATCTATGGCTTCGCGCAGCAGGCCCTTGCCGATGGTCACGTCGTTTTGCTTGATCGCGGTCAGGGCAAGTGTGTGCAGCAGTTGCGCACGCTCGACCTGTGTCATCGGAACGACCGGCAGATCATAGTTGCGCTGGGCCCCGCGCGCGAGGATAAGGTTGTTCTTGGCCGTGAACATGCCGCCGTCCTGGCGCAGGGCGTCGGTGAACAGGCGTTCCGCTTCGCGGTAGTCGCCACGGGTCAGCTTGGAAAAACCCCAGTTGTTCAACACGCCGGCAGGTGTTGTCGTCAGGCCGGCCGCGATTTCGTAAAAGCTGTCTGCCTTGCCCCATTGCTGATTGCTGTCGGCAACCATCGCCTCGAGCCTGTAGCGTCGATAGGTCTCGTGGGTGGGCGGAATGGTGTTCAGCATCGCCGCTGCTTCGTCCCAGCGGTTCGAGCGGATCTGGGCATCGGCCAGTTCGACACGGTCGTCGTTGTTGGCCTCTTCGTGGGCAACGACATCCTGCCAAGAGGAAACGCCCTCGGGTGCGCGGCCCGCGCGCACGAGGCTTTTGGCCTTGCCGCGCATCAGGTCGATCCGGCCCGGTTCATTGTTGAGTGCGCCGGTGAAATAGCGAACGGCTTCATCGGGGTCACCGACCGTCAGCATGACATCGTTCAGATTGGTTTCATCGACCACGTTCATGTCGGCAAGGGCGCGTTCGACCTGCGCCTCGCCGGATTGATTGCAGGCCGACAGGGCCGCAATTGCTACGGTGCATAGAAAAAACTGGCGCATATTCCTGCGTCCTTTACTACTCTTGCCTCATTAAGCGCCCAGCAGGACGAAATCTCCTGTGCCGCGCCTGACCAGTTTGAAATCCTGGTTCTGTTGCGATGCATCGTAGCCGGGGTCCGAGAGGTTGGATAGCGCAAGGCGCAAATTTTCCCGGATTTGGTCTGAATTGCCGTTATCCGGTACAAAGGCGCGACGGAAAACTTCGGCAGCTTCGCTGTATTCACCCTTTTCCAAGAGAATAACGCCAAGGTTGTTCCAGGCGGCGGGAAAATCAGGCGCCTGCTCGGTCGCGCGGCGAAGCAACCGTTCGGCCTGACCCAAGCGCCCCAGCTTGAGGTTGGCAGAGCCGAGCGCGGACAGTGTGTCCACGTTCACCCCCTGTTGTGCCGCGGCGCGGGTATAGGCGCGCAAGGCAAGTTCATATTCGCCAGCCGACATCAGGCGGTGCCCTACGATCAGCCCGTCTTCGTCACCTTCACCGGCGACGCCAGGGGCATAGACAGTGTCGCCTGAACGACCAAAGCCGCCTGAAGAACAGGCGGCTGTTGTCGAACATAGTCCAAGGGCAATGAAGGCCCGGCGTTGAAGCATACGTTAGAAGTTAGCCCCGCTGAGGTTTGTCGATATGTTGTAGATCGACGGTCCTATCAGGATGAGCAAAAGCGGTGGCACGGTCAACATCATCGTCGCAAGCGTCATTTTCGTGGGCAACTTGTTCGCGGCTTCCTCGGCGCGCATGACGCGCTTGTCGCGCATTTCGCTGGCGTAGACCCGCAGGGCGTCGGCGATCGAGGTGCCGAATTGCTGCGACTGGATCAGCACTGTCACGAAGCTGCTGACGTCCTGCACGCCGCAGCGTTCGGACATGTCCCGCAGAACGGCGTCCTTGGCCTTGCCCGCTTTCATCTCCTGCGCGACCATCTCGAATTCTTCCGACAGATCAGGGAAGCCCGAGCGCAATTCGCGGCTGACGCGAATGATTGACTGATCAAGCGACTGCCCGGCTTCGACACAGACCAGCATCATGTCGAGACTGTCCGGGAAGCCGTTGGTGATCGCCTCATTTCGCGTGGCCTGCCTGCGGGTCACCCAGTATTTAGGCAGCATATAGCCCACGCCGCCCGGACCGAGGATGTAGATCATCAGGCTGGTGGTCGTGACATCGCCCTGGCTCAACTTCAGCATTGTGTAGATGCCGCCCAGAAGCAGGCCGATGATCCCCAGTGCAAACTGCGAAAAGTGAAAGATCCGAACGGAATTGCGGCTGCGGTAACCTGCCTGCACCAGCTTGAGCTTGACGGCCGAGTATTCCTCGGCGTTCTGCGGTTCGAGAAAGGTCGAGTACTTTTCAAGCTTGTCCTTGCTGGTCGCGGTGCGCAGCTTTTCGGCTGTCTTGCTTTGGGCAACCTGCTGGCGCTGCTGTTGCTTGAGCTTGTCCAGCGGGTCTTCTTCCTTGGTCAGAAGAAAGGGCAGGGTGACGAGGATCATCGCGACCCCGACAAGTCCGACGATCATCAGCATCCCGTAGGGACCAAGGTATTCCGTCACGACGGCATTGATTTGTTCAAACATCTGACAGCCTCAAACCTTGATATTCACGAGAGAGCGCATGACGATCAGGTTGGCCACAAGAAAGGCGGCCACGACCAGACAGGCGGGGATGAAGATCGAGGTGCCCATGACCTCGTCGAAGTAGTCGGGCTGGATCAGGTTGATGCCGATCAGGGCAAGGATGGGGAAGCCCGACAACAGCTTGCCCGACCATTTGGCCTCGGAGGTGATCGCCTTGACCCTCCGGAACAGGCGAAAGCGGGCGCGGATCACCTTGGCCAGACCGTCGAGGATCTCGGCAAGGTTGCCGCCCGATTGCTGCTGGATCGTCACGGCGACGGCGAGAAAACGCATGTCCTGCATGTCCAGTCGTTCGGCCATCGCCTTGAGACATTCGCCCACGTCACGGCCATAGGCGGTCTCGTCGGAAATCACGCCCATTTCGGTGCCCAGGGGATCAGCCACCTCTTTCGACACGATCGAGATGGCCGAGCTGAAGGGGTGACCCACGCGCAGACTCCGCACCATCAGCTCCACCGCTTCGGGGAGCTGTTCCTCGATCATGGCCATGCGTTTGTTGGCCTTGCCGGAAATCCAGACAAAGACGCCGCCGATGCCCATGGCCGTGCCGACACCGATCCGCACGGGCAAACTGGTCGCCGTCATCATGGTCAGGCCGAAAAACGCCACGACGCTGACGACACCCATCAGCATGATGATCTGACTGGGTGAAAAGGCGATATTCGCCTTTTGCGCCTTGGTCGCCAGGATCGAATAGATCGGGATTGACTGGCTTTTCATGTGCTGGGTCATCTCCTTGCGGAGTTGGTCCAGCACCTGCTCGCGGTTGCCGCCCTTTTCCATCAGCTCAAGGCGACGGTTCACCTTGCCGTTCATGGAAATCGACTTGCCGAACATGACCAGATAGATGGAGTGGTTGCCGCCCTCCCTGACGGCATCA
>Ga0307944_1000512_pt1 | contig 21250 bp, 22 predicted proteins | sample OrgLakmetagen179_FD_201831 | JGI IMG/M metagenome (GOLD analysis project Ga0307944, IMG submission 201831) | Saline water microbial communities from Organic Lake, Antarctica - #179 | ecosystem: Environmental > Aquatic > Non-marine Saline and Alkaline > Saline | place: Antarctica: Organic Lake... | reverse complement strand
CCGACGAATCTATCACCCGATGACCAACCAGTTTGTCTGGTCTATCCTGATGAGTTCCTTGGGTATTTTGGTGGGAATGGGCGAGCTTTCTGGAACAACCCAAAGACTCCAGTCATTGTCTTTCCGGACGCTTGAGTTCTTTATGGTAGCAGCGGTGATGTACTACATTATTACTAAGCTGGTGCTGTTCAGTTCGTCACTTCTTTCCCGCACACTGTTCAAAGGGGAAATCTGATGAATTCTTTGTTTACGCCTGTGTCTTGGGGCGATACCGGTTTTATTCTTACCGGTGTCATGAATACGGTGACCATATCGATAATAGCGATCGTGCTGGGAACCCTGCTGGGCTTGGCCGTCGGTTTTTTGCGCGCTGAAAGCAGCAAGGTGGTCAACGTACTGCTTGGTGGCGTGCTGGACATACTCAGAAGTGTGCCGCTGATTATTCAGCTGATTCTTTTTTCGACCTTTGTTGGCGTAATGGGATACCCACTCGATCCGTTTGTGGCCGGTTCCATCATCCTTTCACTTTACACTATGGCGTTCATGAGCGAAGTTTTCCGCAGTGGCTTCGAAAGCGTGCATCAATCCATGCAGACCTCAGCCCGTTCATTGGGTATGACATACGGGCAAACCATTTTCTACATTCGCTTACCCATCGGTATGCGCGCAGTCTTCCCGTCTTGGCTGGGTGTTGCCCTGAGTGTCATTAAAGACTCGGCTCTGGTCTCTGTTATTGGTTATATGGAGCTGCTGCGGACGTCTGACCAGCTCATCTCCCGTAGCCAGCAACCATTAGAGATTCTGATCGGTGTTGGTATCTTTTACTTTATTATTTCATACCCCTTATCGTCATACGGTCGGTATGTTGAAAGGAAAATGGCAATATGATCAGTATCCAGAATGTCCATAAATCTTTTGGTGATCTTGAAGTTCTTAAAGGTGTCAGTCTGGATGTCAACGACGGCGAAGTCGTGAGCATTATCGGTGGCTCTGGAAGTGGCAAATCGACCCTGCTGTATTGCATCAATGCCATTGAGGGTATTCATAAAGGTAAAATATTTGTAGATGACGTTGATGTTCATAGCAAAGAGACCAACACAGATAAGCTGCGCCAGAAACTGGGCATGGTCTTTCAGCAATGGAATTCCTTTCCGCACATGACCGTGCTGGAAAACGCCGCTCTGGCGCCCAGAATCGTCAAAAAAATGAGCAAGGTAGAAGCGATTGAAATCGCCAAAAAAGAACTCGTGCACGTTGGCCTGGGTGACAAGTTCGACGTTTACCCTACCAAAATGTCTGGCGGCCAACAGCAGCGCCTGGCGATCGCCCGCGCCCTTGCCATGAAACCCGATTGCATGCTTTTTGACGAGGTTACATCCGCTCTTGATCCCGAATTGGTGGGCGAGGTTCTGGATACCTTGCGCCTGTTGGCGGACGAAGGCATGACCATGATTTGCGTGACGCATGAAATGGGCTTCGCGCGTGATGTGTCTGATCGCGTGGCTTACTTTCACGAAGGCGTTATTGCCGAGCTTGGCGAAGCCAAACAGGTCATTACCGATCCGCGTAACCCGTTAACTCAGAAATTCTTGTCGAAAGTACGCTGATAAGACATTGCCGATACGAATCCCTAAGGGGTCAAGTGAAAGCTCGACCCCTTTTTTAACGTTGTTGTTACCGCATTGCATCACGTGTTTTTCGATTGGGCGGGCCGTTACAACGTGAGGCAGTTCAGCGCGCACGCAGGGTGTTGATTCTCCCGATTAACGGGATGGTGGTGCGTTTAGACGTTCTTGTCCGGGTTCGGCTCGGGAGGTGGCGCAACGCTTCCCGGGCCATCCTCATAACCGCTCCTGAGAACGTGGGTTTGCGAGTCATAGTTGTCTCGGAGTTCGTCCTTTATTGTGCCACTCCAGAGCGGTGTCCCAATAAAGTAACCGGCACGCCCGATAACGTGCGCTGCGATCGGTGAGGTAATCAGAATGAACACGACGATGGCGAACGCCCGTGCCAATACGACGCCGTCGGCAAAGAAAAACGCTACTCCAGCCATGGTAAACATGGCCCCCATGGCGCCTGCCTTGGTGGATGCATGCATGCGTGTGGGCAAGTCCGGCAGGCGAACGATGCCAACGGCTGCCAGCAACATGAAGCTGGCGCCGGCCAGTAACAGTATGGATACAATAATATCCGTCATTCTTGCGTCCCCCGCTCCAGAAACCGCGCAAAGCCGATTGCGGCAAGAAACGCGGTCAGGGCGATAACAATCGCGACGTCCAGCAGGCTTGAAATACCGGTGTCAATGGCATGAACCCCGACAAAGCCCACCACAATCGATGCAATCAGTTCCAGAGCAACTACTCTGTCTGGAAGAGACGGGCCCTGCGTCAGGCGAATGAACGCAAGCAAGAGCGCCAAGGAAAGCAGAAAATAAACAATATTGATGACAAACGGAATCATGTTTTAGCTCCTTAGCGCAAGATCTTCAGGATTCTGTACTCAAGTTCCCCGAGGTCCTGCCGCAACTGTTCCTCATCCTGTAGAAACATGGCGTGTATAAAAAGCACCTTTTTGTCGTCAGACACGTCCAGGCTCAGGGTGCCGGGCGTCAGTGAAATCACGCTGCTCAGAAACACAATCTCGACGTCCGTGCGGGCCTTGAGACGAAACGCAATAACGCCGGGTTTCATATACCAGACCGGTGTGGCAACGTCGTAAGCGACGCGGTAATTCGCTTTTACCAACTCTTTTATAAAGAATACCAAAAACGCGACGACCCTTGGAAAGCGCCTGGAATAACCTTTAAGTACCGGCACCTGTCTTTGCAAAACCATGAGCGCCAGATAGCCGAAGAAGAAACCTGCGACGAAGTTCATACCGCTGAAGTCGCCGCTCAACGCTGCCCATGCCAACGCCAGCATGATGTTCCAAAAAAAACCGATCATTGCTGCGCCCCCAGAACTGCTTCGATATAAAGCTGCGGGTTCAACAACTGGTGTGCCGCCATATCTGCCAGCTCATAGATTGGCTGACCGTTAAGGCCGATGGACACGGTGCAGGCGGCAAGACCGATCACCGGCACGAAGTAGGCCCAGTTGTGTTTGTCTTTCACCTCGCCCCGTAGACGTCGTACGTCGGTTACGTGTTCCGGTGCTTTTTTCCAGAACACTTCCGCCCAGATTTTGATCATGGAATAAAGGGTCAGCAAACCGACCAGCAAGGCAATGCCGGTGACAACATAGGCCTGTGCTTCCAGTCCGGCGCGGATAACCACGAATTTTGCAAAGAAACCGGACAGCGGCGGAATGCCCGCGAGTGACAGGGCGGGGATAAGGAAAAGCAGCGCCAAAAGAGGACGTTCTTTATAAATGCCACCAAGGTCTTTCAGATCGTAACTGCCGAGCAACCGGTAGGTGATACCGCTGATGAGGAACAGATTGGTCTTAACAAGGATGTGGTGGATGATATAAAACACCCCACCAATGATGGCCAGCGGCGTAAACAGCGCCAGGCCCAGAAGCATGTAGCCAATCTGGCTAACAATATGGAAAGACAGAATCCTGCGGAATTCGAACTGCGCGGCCGCGCCAAGCACGCCGGTTAGCATAGTCAGCGCGGCAGCCCACAACAGAATGGTATGGGTGTAGTCGACGTTTTGGATAAAAATCAGCGTGAAAACGCGGTAAAGCGCGTAGACACCTACCTTGGTCAGCAGGCCGGCGAACAGTGCAGAAACAGCCACCTGGGGGGTGTGATAAGACGCCGGCAGCCAGAAAAACAGCGGAAAGGCCGCCGCCTTTATACCGAAAGACACCATGAACATCATCGATATGACGGTAACCATACCCGGGTCTTCAATGGTGGCTACTTTTTGAGCAATGTCGGCCATGTTCAGCGTGCCGACCGTGCCGTAAAGCAAACCCACCGCAGACAGGAAAATGGCCGAGGAGAACAAGTTCAGGGTGACGTATTTTATCGCCCCTTCCATCTGCGCCCGTTCGCCACCCAGGGTTAAAAGGGCGAAGGAGGCGAGCAGCATTACCTCGAACCACACAAAAAGATTAAAAATATCGCCGGTCAGAAAAGAGCCGGCAACTCCTGCCAGCAGCAGATGCATCAGTGGATAGTAGCCAAACTTCTCGTGACCCTTGGGCGTGGAAGCCAGCGAATAGATGGCGATGGCAAACCCTATGATGCCGGTCAGCACGATCATGATGGCACTGAGCAAATCAGAGACAAACACAATGCTGAACGGCGCCGGCCAGCTTCCCATTTCCATAACCAGAAACCCCTGGTCTATGGTAGAGCGCAGCAACCATACGCTGGCCGCAAGAAGCAAAGCGGTCGCCAGCACGGAAACAATGCGCTGATAGCGAACCGAGCGCCACAGTGCTATCGACACTGCGCCAGCAGTCAGCGGTATCAGAATCGGTAGGGCCAGTTCCAGGTTCAAGTGTCCGTATCCTTCATTTGGTCGAGGTCATCGGTTCCCACGACTTCATAAGCGCGGCGTATCAGAACCACTGCAAATGCGAGAACACCAAAGGCAATAACAATGGCCGTGAGAATCAGCGCTTGGGGCAGCGGGTCCGCTACGGCGCCTAATGGTGCATCGGCCCCTTTCGGAAGCAAAGGAGGCGCCCCGCGGGTCATGCCTGAGACCACAAAAATAAGGAGGTTGGCAGCGTTGCTTAATAAGATCAGACCGATAACCAGTTTGACGATGGAGCGACGCAGCATCATGTAAATCGCCGCAGCGAACAGGATGCCGACGACATAGGCCATCAAGCTTTCCATACGGGCTCTCCTTGTGTGTTCAACGGGGGCGAGTGGTTGCGGTCATCCTGAATCATTCCTCCGACTCCATCAGGTTGATCACAAACGTCATGATGGTTCCGAGCACGGCCGCGTAAACGCCGATATCGAAGATCAGCACGGTCGACAGCTTGAGATAGGTATCGCCAGGTAAAGGCAGTTCCCACCAATGCGCTGTCAACATGGGTTGGCCGGCTAAAAAAGCGGGAATCGTTGATGCAAGAGCGAACAGCAGACCCGCTGACAGCAAATCCCGAGGGTCAACCCGAAGAATGCGCCGTGTGGCTTTTGAACCGAATGCGAAGGCATAAAGCACGAACGCACTTGCGGCTACAAGCCCGCCGATAAAACCGCCGCCGGGTTCGTCATGGCCGCGGAGCAACAGAAATAACGAGAACATTAACTGCAGCGGCATAATGAAAAGCGCCGCTGTGTGCAGAATCAGCGTGTTTGTTTTCATGGTTTGTGCTGATCCTCCGCCTTCAGTTTGATCATTGAGAGCACACCCAGAGCGGCAAGAGACAAAACAAAGATTTCGCCCAGAGTGTCCAGCGCCCGGAAGTCCACCAGAATGACGTTTACGATGTTACGGCCGTAGGCAAGCGTTGCGCTGTTTTCGATGTAATAACTCGAAATGCTCTCGAAGTACTGCACGTCCAGCGCCGCAAGAATCACCAGGGTCATGACAATGCCAGCGAAAATCGCAACCGCAAGATCGCGATAACGCTCAAACGGAGACGACAAGTTGCCAAATTCAGGCAGTTTGAACAGCACCAGCACCAACAGAATCACTGTCAACGTCTCTACTAGAATCTGGGTGATGCCCAGATCCGGCGCGCTGAATAGAATAAACGTGAGTGCAACACCGAAGCCAAGCACGCCCATAGATGCAACAGAGCCAAGGCGTGAATGGGTCGTGCTGGAGAAAGTCGCGGCCGCCACCAATAACAGCGCAATGCCCCACTCATAAAAGCGACTGTCGGCAAGGTTCAGTGTCAAATTGATACCGTGTTGAGTCAGCAGCGTGTAGCCGGTTAAACCGAAGGTCACGGCAACCAAAATCAGCAGGTACAGCCCAAGCACGCCGTTCTGAAGGACTTGGGTTTGCCAAGCGGCGACGATGGTGACGCCTGCCATTGAAAGCCAAATAGGCTCCGGTCAGCATCGTCGCGGCGCCGAAAAGAATAAGCGCTTGGCTCCACAGTTCACCTTGTCCAAAAGAGGGGTTCAGTCGCGCCATCAGGTAAATACCTCCCTTGACCATGGTCGCCGAATGCAGAAACGCGGAAACCGGTGTGGGCGCGGCCATGGCGTTGGGAAGCCAGAAATGGAAGGGCACTTGGGCTGATTTGGTAAACGTGCCGGCCAGGATGCAAATAACCGCTGCGGTGTAAAACGCGTGCTCGTGCAGCGCCATGTCAGACGACAAGATTTCAGACAGCGAATAGCTGCCGCTCATGATGGCCAGCAGAATCAGGCCCGCCATCAATGCCAGGCCACCGGCAACTGTTACGAAAAGACCTTGTAGGGCAGACTTTCGTGTGTCTATGTCTTCGTGATTAAAACCAATCAACAGGTAGGACGTAATGCTGGTCAATTCCCAGAACACGAAGAGCGTCACAAGGTTTTCTGAAAGCACCAGACCAAACATCGACGCCATAAACGACAGCATCAACACGAAGAACCGGGCTAGATATTTGTGTCCGGCAAGGTATGCGCCAGAATAAATAAGGATGAATGTGCCGATGCCGCTGATCAGCAATGCAAAAACCAGGGACAATCCGTCCACCAGAAAATTCAGGGTGATGTCCAGGCCGGGTAACCAGGCATACTCGATAAGCAGCGAACCACTCGCCTGGACGGCGGGAATCAGGCTGACAAAGTAGACCATAAGGCTAGCCGGCAGCAGGGCGAGTGCCCAACCAATGTATTTTCCGGTCATCCGGTGCAGCGCCGGAACGGCCATCGCAAGTAAAAATCCTGATAATACAGCCAGTAGCATAGGTTGATCGCGCTCCAGTCAGGCCCTTTGAAATGATTAGGTTACTGCCGGTGAGGAACCAACCTATAAATGTTAACTATTTCTTCTTTCTCAATAACTTGGAAGGTTATCCGACAACTTGATCAAAGGCAAGAAAGGTCGTGGGCGGGTGCTCTTATCATCGGTTTCGTTCAGGGTTGCGCTCAGACCCCCACGTCTTTGACGTTTTCCATCACCACAAAGGTGCTGGTTTGTAAAACGTGGGGCAAGGCTGAAATCTGCTCACCAAGAACTTGCCGGTATTCAGCCATGTTGCGGGTGCGGACTTTGAGCAGATAATCGAAGTTACCGGCAATCATGTGGCACTGTTCAACGGCGGAGATCTGGATAACGGCTTCGTTGAACGCGGTAAGAGCGTGGCTGTTGGTGTCGCTCAGTTTTACTTCCGCAAATGCGATGTGGCTTTGTTGCAATTTGGTGTGATTAACCAACGCCGTGTAACCGGTAATGTACCCTTGTTCTTCTAACCGCCGCATACGTACCTGACAGGGTGTCTTGGACAGTCCAACCCGGGACGCCAGCTCGGTCACGGTGACTCGAGCGTTTTTTTGCAATTCGCGAATGATTGAGTGGTCAATCCGGTCCAGTTCCACGATTGTTATCTCCTGCTGGGTGCGCGCCGGTCTGTTTGAACTTTTCCGTATGCCGTACGTAAAATATTTAGAATGGCCACAACTTAGCTGCCTAGATTTTAATTTTACATCCATCAACTTCTGCAAAATACCTATATTGAGGCCGCGCTTACAGTCTGAAAGCGTGCTGTAATCGGGATAAACAGCGGCAACTGCGCATTCAGACTTGGGAGCTTAGCCCATTCAGCCGTGTTACCTCAGAGTTTTTGCCACTTTTTACCACCAAAAAAAGACAAATTGGTCTGTAAATTCCTTTTTTACAGTGAAATTTTTTTTGCTGTTCTCGGTAGAATGCCGCAACAGTAAGCCATATCAACAATGAAGACGAGGGTATAACCATGAGACTGCAGCAATCAGAGACTCCCGCAGTTGTCGACAGTCGACAGTCAACCCGAGATTACTATCTTGCGTTCGAGCACGTTGTCGTTCACGAGATGATTGCTGGCGCTCAATTATCCTCGTCCGAGAGCAAGGCCATTTCTGCCAGAGCGGCCGATCTTGTTCGCGGCGTTCGGAAGAACGCCAAGCCCACTATTATGGAAAAATTCTTGGCCGAGTACGGGCTGACGACAAAAGAGGGTGTTGCTCTCATGTGCTTGGCTGAGGCCATGCTGCGTGTGCCGGACGCTATGACGGTCAACGACTTGATCGAAGACAAGATCACGTCCGGGTGCTGGGGCGACCATGTGAGCAAGGCCTCTTCTTCTTTGATCAACACGGCAACCATCGCCCTGCTGATGACCAGCAACCTGCTCAAGGATTCCGAGCGCAAAAGCGTGGGCGAAACCCTTCGCAAACTTTTGAAGCGTTTGGGTGAACCGGTGATTCGCACGGTGGCAGGCCAAGCCATGAAGGAAATGGGACGGCAATTCGTTCTAGGGCGCGATATCAAGGAAGCTCAGAAAGCCAGTGAAGGCTATATGAAAAAGGGCTATACCTATTCTTATGACATGCTGGGAGAAGCGGCTCGCACGGATCACGACGCCCAGCGTTACTACAACGCTTACTCTGACGGGATTGACAGCATCGCCCAGCATTGCAGCGGTGACGTTCGCAACAATCCGGGCATTTCTGTCAAACTCTCGGCACTGCTTGCGCGGTATGAGTACGGCAACAAAGAGCGAGTCATGAAGGAGCTTGTGCCCAGGGCTATGCGCCTGGTCAAAAAAGCGGCCGCCGCTAACATGGGCTTCAATGTTGACGCGGAAGAGCAGGACCGGCTGGAGCTCTCAATGGACGTCATCGAGGCTCTGCTGAGCGATCCTGAACTTGCAGGCTGGAATGGCTTCGGCGTATGTGTGCAGGCTTACGGCAAGCGCGCGCCTTTCATGCTGGACTGGCTGTACGGGATTGCTAAAAAATACGATCGTCGGATCATGGTGCGGCTGGTTAAAGGTGCCTACTGGGACGCTGAAATCAAGCGCGCCCAGGTCCTGGGCTTGGACGGATTCCCTGTGTTTACCCGCAAGGCCTGTAGCGACGTGTCGTTTTTGTCCTGCTCTACCAAATTGCTGAACATGACGGATCGCATTTACCCTCAGTTCGCGACCCACAACGCGCACTCCGTGTCGGCAATTCTTGAGCTGGCGAGAGTGCGCGGTGAAGCCAACTACGAGTTTCAGCGCCTGCACGGCATGGGTGAATCCCTGCATGGCCAAGTGATGGCCGACAGCGGCGTACCTTGTCGGATTTATGCGCCGGTGGGGCCTCATCACGAACTGCTGGCGTACCTGGTTCGTCGCCTGCTGGAGAACGGTGCCAACAGCTCCTTTGTAAACCAGATTGTAGATGAAGATATTCCGCCTGAAATGATCGCAAAAGATCCGATCGATCTGGTTCGGGAGATGGGCGACGACATTTCCAGCAAAGCGATTGTGCGTCCAGCCAAAATTTTTGGTGAGAATCGCCGCAACTCCAAAGGCTGGGACCTGACTGATTCGGTTACCATTGAAACCATTGACAAGGGCCGCGATGCTTACAAAGAGCACCATTGGAAAGGCGGGCCGCTGATTGCGGGTGAGGTATCGGGCACCGAAGTACAAGTAGTGCGCAACCCGGCCAACCCGGAAGATTTGGTAGGCCATGTTACCCAGGCCAACGATGCCGATATCGAAACCGCAATGTCTGCTGCGCAGAAAGGATTTAAGTCTTGGTCTGTCACGCCCGCGGAGGAACGCGCCGCCTGCCTGCGTAAAGTCGCGGATCTTTATGAAGAGAACACTCTCGAGCTGTTTGCACTGGCCACCCGCGAGGCGGGTAAATCGCTGTCGGACGCCGTTGCTGAAATTCGTGAAGCGGTTGATTTTGCTCATTATTACGCCAATGAAGGCGTTCGCTATGAACACAGCGGTAAAGCCATAGGCCCGGTGGTGTGTATTTCACCCTGGAATTTTCCGCTGGCTATCTTCACCGGTCAGATTCTGGCTAACCTGGTGGCGGGCAACGTCGTTCTGGCCAAGCCAGCCGAGCAAACGTCGCTGCTGGCCGTTCGAGCAGTAGAGCTGATGCATCAGGCCGGCGTTCCAAAGGACGCGATCCAACTGGTGCCGGGCACCGGTGCCACCGTGGGCGCGGGCCTGACTTCGGACTCCCGTGTGGCCGGCGTCTGCTTTACCGGTTCTACCAATACCGCCAAGGTCATTGACAAGGCCATGGCCGAACACCTGGCACCGGACGCCGTCTTGGTGGCAGAGACCGGCGGCTTGAACGCCATGATTGTCGATTCCACCGCACTGCCGGAGCAGGTCGTTCGTGATGTGCTGGCTTCTTCCTTCCAGAGTGCGGGTCAGCGTTGCTCTGCGCTGCGAATGTTGTATGTGCAGAAAGACATTGCCGACAGTCTGCTGAAAATGCTGTATGGCGCCATGGAAGAACTGGGCATTGGTGATCCGTGGCTGCTGTCGACAGATGTAGGCCCGGTTATCGATGAACCCTCTGCGAAGAAAATCATCGATCACTGCAAGAAGTTCGAGAACAAGAACCAGCTCTTGAAGAAACTGTCAGTGCCGCACAAAGGCCACTTTGTGTCTCCTGCGGTGATCAAGGTGGACGGCATTGAGGATCTGGAAGAAGAAATCTTTGGCCCGGTTCTGCACGTGGCTACTTTTGATGCGAAAGACATCGACAAGATAGTGGATGACATTAACGCAAGGGGCTATGGCCTGACTTTTGGTGTTCACAGCCGGGTAGACAGCCGGATTGATCGTATCTCTCGTCGCATCAAGGTTGGTAACGTCTACGTCAACCGGAATCAGATTGGTGCGGTCGTGGGTTCTCAGCCGTTCGGTGGCGAAGGTTTGTCAGGGACGGGTCCGAAAGCCGGTGGTCCGCAGTATGTGCGTCGGTTTATGAAAAGCGAGACGATTCAGCGGCCGGCAGAATCGAGCGGCAAGAAAGTGGACGCAATAGCGCTGGAGAGCCTGATTGGCAAGCTTGACACAATGGACACCCAAGTGCCAAAGGCGCGGGTTGAGGCCATGCAGTCGGTCTTTGACAGTGTTCCTGAGCCACTTGACGCCCACGAAGAGGTAATGCCGGGGCCAACCGGTGAAAGCAACATTTTGACCAATCACGCCCGTGGCACGGTGCTGTGTCTTGGTCCGGATAAAGACACCGCGATTGAGCAGATGATCATGGCCCTGGCTCAGGGCAACAAAGCCGTAGTGGTTGCGCCGGGTGTCCATGACACCGTAGATCGCGCTGCCAAGGCTGGTTTGCCGGTGGTTGGCGCGGAAGGCCAGCTTGCGCCGGATGCTCTTGAGACCGTCAAGAGCTTCGAGGCAGCGGTCAGCTGTGGCGAGCACTCAGTGCTAAAACCGTATCGCCAGGCGCTGAGAAAGCGCGAGGGTGCGCTGCTGCCACTTATTACCGAGCATAAACTGGATCAGCGGTACGTGATTGAGCGCCACCTGTGTGTTGACACAACGGCTGCAGGCGGCAACGCCAGCCTGATCGCTGCGTCTGAGTAAGCAATTCTGTCGCAAGTTCAGGGTGGCCCATGGAAGGGCCGCCACGCCCGGCAGTGAAAAGACTTAGACCGGCTCTGCTGCGATCTCCGATAAGGCTTTGACCAGCGCTTCCGGCTCCTGAGCACCAGAGATCAGATATTTGCCATTAACAATGTAAGCAGGCACGGCTGAGACCCCGGCTTGCTGGTATTTAGCCTCGTCTTGTCTTACATCGTCGGCGTATCGGTTTGATGTAAGAACCTCCCGGGCTTCAAAACCGTTCAAGCCAATCTTCTCCACGCATTGAACAAGAACGTCGGCCCGGGCGATGTTTTCAGCGCGGCCGAAGTAGGCTTCGAAAAATGCTTGTTTCATCGCCGTCTGCTTGCTGTGCTCTCGAGCCCACTTGACCAATCGGTGAGCATCGAAGGTATTGCGGGTATAGCGTTCCTGTAGCTTGTTGAAATTCAGGCCGAGGCCATGAGCGACGTTTATCATCTGGGCCTGGCTTGCCCTCATTTCGTCTTCGCTGCGTCCATACTTGCGGCTCAGCGCCGGGAGTATAGGCTCGCCGTCGTCGGACGGGTCCGGGTTGAGCTCAAAAGCGCGCCATTCGAGGGCGAAATCCATCTCGTTTTTCAATTTTTCCATGGCATTTTCCAGCCGTGCATAGCCAATTGCGCACCACGGGCAGGCGATGTCTGGCACAATATCAATAGTGACGTGTTTTATCATTTTGCGCGGGATACCCCGTCCTTCAGGGCGGGGAAGGAGTGCGCGTCGTGCGTCAGCGCGACTCGTTTTTCCTGTCTCCCTTCTCCTTTGGTTGGTTGGGTTGGATGTGATGGCCGTCGCCATCCGCTTGCTGGGTTAGTGTGCAATGCCGATATGAGACGCCTTGTCTACGATCTCGACTTCTCCGACGCAAGCTGCGTACAGCGCGTGAGTCTTAGGAATGCTCAGTCGATGCCGATTGAATGTCGTGCGGCCGCCGGTGCCCACTTCAACCGGCAGGCCCATTTTCTTCAGGGTCTGATACAGCGTCCATCGGGTGGAGTTGACCGCTGAGGCTTCTCTCAAAGGCTTCTTACACTGTTTTAGAATGCGATCCAGCCTGGCCTGGTGGTTCTTCAGCCGTTTGGACGATGCAAAGAAATCAGCCAGGGACTTACGGTCCTTTTCCCGGTTGCACGGCTGGCACGCCAGCGTCAGGTTGCTGATACGGTTCGAGCCACCGTTGGCTTTTGGGTCGATATGCTCAATTTGCAGCGGCGTATCGGTGTCAGCGCAATAGGCGCACTCGCGGCCCCACTTCTCCAGCAGGTATTCGCGGATCTGGTAGCCGAGCAAGGTGCCTTGCTGGTATTCGACACCGCTGACTTCCGGGTTCTCCATCTTTTGCGTATCGAATCGAACCCGCTCTTGGCTAACTGTGGTCACCGGAGCTAAAGCCCGGAGCCTATTTACCAGACTTCGGGTGGTGTCGACCCGATGCTGGAGACTCGGGGCCAGCCAGCCCCTGGGCTTGGTTCGATTGCTGAATCTGGGTGCCCGGCACCGCAGTTGGTTGCGGCGCCGGCGGCGAAACGCACGGCGTTGGTCCAAAGACTTGCTGATGGGGCGGCCGCGATGGGCTAATTTCATTAACGCCAGAACGTGTTGCTTCTGGCCATTTTCTCGAACCACCGCCACCCCGGTGGTCTTGCTGCCGGGGTCAATCTTGATACGGACCGGCTGCGTATCGCCACCGGCACGGTCTTTCAGCCGGATTGTGAACGGATACGCACGCACCACCAAGGCTCGCCCACGGCCGAGCAAAAGCCGCGCGTGCTTTTCGGTGCACCGCATCCGTGGTTGCTTGCGTCTATCCAGTACCAAGACCGACATCGTTTTCCTTTCAATGAATGCCCTTACGGGCCTTGTGACGGAGACCGAAGCCTCTCTCCCCTCGGGAATGTCTACCACCGGCTCCCGCTTGCGCGGCGACCGGAACCTTCGGCGCTTTGCCTTTCGCCAGCGTGATCCCAGTCTTCCAGAGCGCCGGACTGAGGAAGCATTCGGCGGTGGGTCCTAGTGACCTGTGATAAACTTAGCGGGTTGGTGTCCGCTTTCCCTGGTCAACCTGGCTTACAGGATGTTCTCTACAAGCCCCGTCCTTCAGGGCGGGGTAGTTGACGGAAAGTTCCTCCGGTTTCTGTTCAGATTCGATTCTGACTTAAAATTGCGTGACGACAAAACTGTGGCCCCAAAATCATTGATTCGATCATTACCGCGCCGCCTTTCCTGGTTCATTGCTGGGTGTGTGCTGTTTGTGTTGCTGGTGATACTGCTGTTCCGGTTTGTGAATCCGACGACTTCTGCGTTTATGTTGGCCTATCTGGTGACAGATACCAACCCTGATCTGCAGCAAAAGTGGGTGACGCTATCGGATATTTCCCCGTGGATGCCGCTGGCTGTGGTTGCCAGCGAAGACCAGCGATTCCCTGAGCATCATGGGGTCGATTTTGCCGCTATCCGCAAAGCCGTGTCAGAGCATAAGAAGGGGCAGGGCCTGCGTGGCGCCAGCACCATTACCCAGCAAACCGCCAAAAACCTGTTCCTCTGGAATGGCCGCAGCTTTGTTCGCAAGGTTCTGGAGGCCGGCCTGGCCATCGCCATTGACGCACTTTGGCCGAAGCGCAGAATTCTTGAGGTTTACCTGAACATTGCCGAATTTGGCCGCGGGGTTTACGGCGTGGAAGCGGCCAGCAGGCGGTATTTTGGTATTCCAGCCAGCCAGTTGTCGCAAGCCCAGGCGGCCAGGCTTGCGGCGGTTCTTCCGAACCCGAAAGTGCTCAGCGCCGCACAACCTTCAGACTATGTATGGGGTCGGGTTGCGTGGATTCGGGGCCAAATGGAGCAGTTGTCCGGATTGCGATACCTGCGCGAGCTAGACGATTAACCACGACCAGCCCCTATGAAATTCGGGACAGAAATCTGGGGCAGATCTATTTTCTGCTAATCTGTCCTTTGCTTTCGTCCTGTCATCTGGTTGTGGAGACGCAATGGCAAAGCCCACCGAAGCCCAACAACGGGCGATCCTTAAACGGCTGGACAGGTTTAGCCGCTTTACCGACAGCAGCGTTGGTATTCCCTTTACTCGCTTCAATATTGGGGCCGAAGCGGTTATTGGCCTGGTGCCGGTGGTGGGAGACATCGTGGGCTTTGCGTTGTCCGGTTACGTGTTAGTCGAAGCGCAACGTGCCGGTGCCAGCAAGGATGTAAAGCGGCGCATGCTGCGCAATATGGGTATCGATTTTGTAGGTGGCCTGTTACCCGTGGTGGGAGATGCTTTTGATGCCATCTACAAGGCCAATACTCGTAATACGCGGTTGCTGAGAAGTTATCTGGAAGAGCAGCTCGCTGTTGAGCCACCTGCGCCATCTTTTCCTTGGAAGATTTCGGTGGGATTGTCCATTTTGTTTGGGATTATTGTCGTCGGCCTGACGCTGTTTTTTTAACAAGCTGGCAGGGGCGATGGCGAGCCTGTTCAATGTTTGGTTGCGCCGGCAAGTAAGGAGGTCTGCCAAGCTGTTCTGTACAAAAGTTAATCACTTTAAACTGATTGTTAAAATCCACAGCCGCCGGGTATCCGTAAAAACATCTGTAATTACCCGAACGAAACAAAAGGATAATAGCGTGAAAAAAACAGGAATTGTGCAGTCGTTAGTAATCTCTTCGATGATGTTGGGTGCCGCCGTTGTGGCCCTACCGGCTTTTGCTGACAGTCATGCGATGGCCAAAATGGATTCGATGAACATTGTTGAGAAAGCGATAGAAACAGAGAGCTTGAGTACGTTGGTCGCTGCGGTTAAAGCCGCCGGTCTGGTAGAGACGCTTTCTGGAGAAGGCCCTTTCACAGTGTTCGCACCCACCAACGAAGCGTTTGCGAAACTGCCCGCAGGCACCGTTGAAACATTGTTGGAACCAGAGAATAAAGAACAACTCCAGTCGATTCTGACTTATCATGTATTGGCTACCAAAGCACCTGCGGCGGCCGCGATTAAGATGGTTCAGGACGGTGGTGGATCGGCCTCAGTAGCCACGGTTCAAGGCGGCGAGCTTACGTTCAGCCTTCAGGGTGACTCGTTAATGGTTGGGGATTCAGACGGAAATATGGCCACAGTGGTGGCGGCGGATTTGATGCAGTCTAATGGCGTAGTGCACGTGATTGACGCGGTGCTGATGCCATAGAGTGAGAACTGAAAGAAATTGAATAAAAAAACGGCCTCCTTGGCCGTTTTTTTTGGTTAAGAATAATATTGGTTTTTTCTTAACCCGCAGTCAGGCATCGTGATGGGTCACTTTGCAGAAGGATGATGGCATCAGATGTGTGTCAGTACTATGGTAATCAGTCCATGACGGCTTATTTCATTCAAGCGTTTGTCTATCTTTTGGCGGCGGTGATCGCAGTGCCTCTGGCAAAACGCTTTGGCCTAGGTTCGGTGCTTGGTTATCTGATTGCTGGGGTGGTGATCGGGCCGGTTATGGGGCTGGTGGGGCAGGAAACCCGTACCATCCAGCATTTTGCGGAATTCGGTGTTGTCATGATGTTGTTTCTGATTGGTATGGAGATCGATCCGAAAGCACTTTGGGCCATGAGGGTTCGCCTGTTGGGACTTGGCGGTCTTCAGGTTACCTTAACAATGGCGGCCGGGATGGCTGGTGCCTGGTGGCTTGGGCTTCAGTGGCAGACCGCCCTGGCGGTAGGCCTCATTTTCGCGCTTTCGTCTACGGCCATCGTGCTGCAAACCCTCGACGAGAAAGGGCTGTCAAATACGGAAGGCGGACGCAACACATTTTCCGTGTTGCTGTTTCAGGACATCGCTGTTATCCCCATGCTAGCCCTGATCCCACTGTTGGCGTTGCCAGGATTGAAGGGCAGATTCACCTCTGGGTCTAACCAAGACGCGGGTCTGAGTCTGGTGGCCGGCCTTCCGGGCTGGGCTCACGCCCTTGTTGTCGTCGGCGCGGTCGCTGCCGTCATTGTTGGCGGCTATTACCTGAGCCGTCCGTTGTTTCGTTACGTGGTGAAGTCAGGGTTACGAGAAATTTTCACCGCCACAGCGCTGATGTTGGTTATTGGTATCGCGGCACTCATGAGTGTAGTTAACCTCTCGCCCGCCTTGGGAGCCTTCCTGGCAGGTGTGGTTTTGGCCAACAGCGAGTTCCGCCACGAGCTGGAAGCCAACATCGAACCGTTCAAAGGCTTATTGCTAGGTCTGTTTTTTATCACCGTAGGCGCCGGAATAAACTTCGAGGTATTGCTGGCCAAGTGGGGCACCGTCGTTTCTTTGGGCGCGACGGTTATTGTGGTCAAAGCAACGATTCTACTCGCGCTTGCGAAGATGTTTGAGATTCACAGCAGCAACGGCTGGCTGTTTACTCTGGGGCTGGCGCAGGCGGGCGAGTTTGGTTTTGTGTTGCTCACCTACAGCGTGCAAAGCGACGTGATTCCGCTAGAAATGTCTCAGATTCTCTCTTTGGTCATTGCGCTGTCTATGTTTCTCACACCTTTGTTGTTCATCGTTTACGACCGTATTGTGCTGCCGCGTTACCGACGCTTGCAAAACGATGATCGGGACGCGGACACCATTGATGAGCAAGCCCCGGTTATCGTGGCTGGCGTGGGGCGGTTTGGGCAGATAGTGTGCCGTTTACTGCGGGCTAACAGCGTTCCCATCGTTGTGCTCGACCATGAGATCGAGCAGATTGAAAATGTTCGACGAATCAACATCAGGAGCTTTTTTGGGGATGCCAGTCGCCCCGATTTGCTGGAAAAGGCGGGCATCAAACAGGCACGTTTGTTGATTGTGGCGATTGATGATCGAGACCGCGCTGTGGCGATGGTGAACCACGTGAAGACGTCATTCCCCGGTGTGTGGGTGCTGGCGCGCGCCTTCGACCGTGGCCACAGATATCAGCTTTTGGAGGCGGGTGCTGATGATGTGACGAGCGAAACCTATCACTCTGCTCTGGAGCTGGGTGGCCATGCGCTGACGGCAATGGGCGTGCACCCCATGCGAGCAAAACAGATGACCTGGGCGTTCATCGAGAATGAACGGGCTCATGACGCAGAGTTATTCGAAGCCTGGAAAGAAATCGAGGAAGACATTAACTTCAGTCCCCGCTATGGCGAGCTGTTCATGAAGCTCGAAGAAGCGTTGAGCGCGTCCATGCAGCAGAGCTGGGAAACACCAAGGCCTGAGGATGTTCCTGTATGGACGCCCCCCGGTGCGGATTAAAAGCCATTTCGCCGCATTCAATTGTGTCTTTATAGCAATAATGTTCCGCTGTCAGATGACTTAACGTCTAGCGATCCCTTAAACGCCATAGAAGAGACTTGTTTATGAGCACCTACAAAGCGATCAATCTGGTAAAGCACTTCAAGGGAAAACCCGGACCGGAGCTGTTTGAAGTAGTGGAAAAAAACGTGCCGGAACCTGGCGCCGGCGAATTTTTGGTCAAGCAGACCTTCATGTCTATGGACCCGGCTATGATGGGTTGGATGACCGGCGACACTGACAGCTATATCCCACCGGTGGAACTTGGCACGGTGATGCGTTCATCCGGAGTGGGCGAGGTGGTTGCATCCCAGCACGCTGATTTTGCCGTGGGCGATCAGGTGATAGGTATGTTCGGCTGGCAGGAAATGGCTCTGACAGACGGCAAGGGCATCAACAAGGTGGACAAAAAAATACCACCGGAAATGGCGCTGGCCGTTTTTGCACTGCCGGGGCTGACGGCCACTCAGGGATTGTTCGGCTGTGGCCATCCCAAGGCGGGCGAAACGCTGGTGGTGTCTGGAGCGGCGGGCTCGGTTGGTTCAATTGTAGGCCAGCTGGCCAAAGCCGAAGGCCTGCGGGTTATCGGTGTTGTTGGCAGCCAGGAGAAAGCGGACTGGATTATGAACGAGCTTGGCTTCGACGGTGCCGTGAACTATAAGACCGACGACCTGGGCGCGACACTGGATGAACTGGTGCCGAATGGCATTGACGTGTATTTCGAAAACACCGGTGGCCCTATTCAGCATTACGTGTTCGATCGCATGAACGCGCACGGCCGTATTGTGGTGTGCGGGATGATTGCCGATTACACCGCCGAAACCCCACGCCCGGGCCCAAACTGGATGCGCATTATCAAAAAGCGCCTGACTATTCAGGGCTTCACTATGCCTGACCACATGCACAAGGCGCAGGCGCTGCAAGCCAAACTCGCCCCGTACGTTCAGAACGGCGATATCAAATACCGGACCCACGTTCTGGAAGGGCTGGAGTCGGCTATGGGCGGCCTGAATTTATTTTTGAGCGGTGGAAACAAAGGTAAGTTGATGGTGAAAATTTAGCGTTTCTTTCTAACTAGAAGCAAAGAGATTTATATGAAAGCGGCTTGTTTTTGGTGGCGGGCCTATTGGCCTGCTATTGGGGGCTGTGTTGAAGGCCAAGGGTATCACCGTTGTCCTCACGGAACTGAGCGCAAAACGTAAGGGAAAGGCAAAAGAAACCGGCGTTGCGGATTATGTTTTGGATCCTTCTGACGTCAACGTAGCCGAAGAAGCTATGCGGATTGCTGGGGATCGTGGCGTTGATGTTGCTCTTGAACGCACCAGTGTCAATGAAGTACTGAACACACTGGTCGAGACGACAAAACCCGGTGGGACTGTTGTGATCGTCTCTGTTTGGAGTCATCCGGCGACGGTGAATGTTCACAGCGTCGTAATGAAAAAACTGGACGTTCGCGGAACGGTTGGTTGTGCAAATAACCACGCAAACACCATCAAGTTGGTGGAGGAAGGCGCTTGTCCATACAGAGCAGAAGTCTTGTATAAAAAACTAAAGCCCATGCAGATTGCAGAAAAAATTGGTTAACGCTGAGTTGTAGCTCATAAGCATTGTGGCTACAACTCAGTTTCTTTAAGAGCTTACACGCTCTTTTCCTACATTATATGGGCTATGGACACGCCAATTGTTCAGGCGGCGCGGATGAAGTCCCGTAACCGCGGCGCGATGGATTCGCGCCATTTACTGCCGTTGAATACACCGTAATGGCCAACGTCTGGTTGCAGGTGATGCAGTCGGCGAGAGTCTGGTACGTTGACGCACAGATCTTGCGCGGCCCGGGTTTGTCCGGGGCTCGAAATGTCGTCTTTCTCACCTTCGACGGTCATCAGAGCCGTGTTACGAATAGCCGCCGGGTTCACCAGGCGCCCGCGATGTTTGAAACAGCCCCGAGCTAGATGAAATTCCTGAAACACGCGCTTTATGGTGTCCAAATAATAGGTGGCGGGTAAATCCATTACCGCCAAGTACTCGTTATAGAACTCACGATGGCGGCTAACCTTCTCGGTCTCGTTGTCGCGAATGGATCTGAACAGCCCGCGATAGGCATCAACGTGGCGGTCGAAATTCATGTTTACAAACCCGGTCAGCTGCAGAAATCCGGGGTAGACTTTGCGCATGGCTCCGGGGTAAGGCGCGGGTACCGAGTGAACCAGATTGCGTTTGAACCACGCCAGGTTGTGCTGAGTGGCCACTTTACAAGGTGCGGTGGGGTCAACTCGACCGTCTACGGGGCCGCTCATCAACGTCAGTGAGCGCGGCGCGGCGGGATGGTCATCTTCGGCCATGATGGCGACGGCGGCAAGCACTGGCACCACTGGTTGGCAGACGGCCAGTACGTGAGTATCTGGCCCCAGGTGGTCAATAAAGTCGATGACGTAGTCGACGTAATCGTCAAGACCAAAATCGCCTTTTGACAACGGAACCTTGCAGGCATCGCGCCAGTCGGTAATGTACACGTCATGGTCCGGCAAAACGGCCTCTACGGTGCCACGCAGGAGCGAGGCAAAGTGGCCGGACAGTGGCGCGACGATCAGCAGTTTCGGGTCATCGGGCCGCGCTACGTCACGTTTAAAGTGCTTGAGCTGTGCAAACGGCTTGCGGCATAAGATGGCTTCATGAACGTCGACCTGCTGGCCGTCACAGAGGGTTGTCGGTAGATTGAAAGCCGGTTTTGAGTAACGGCGGGTAAGATCTCCGAACACGTCGTAAGCCGAGGCAACGCTGCGCGACCCGGGAATGCGGGATAAGGGGCTCATGCGGTGTTGGAGCAAGGTGCTGTGGACGCTGGTGAGCATGCGCATAGGTTTCATAGCGGCGCGGCCTAACTCGTGGGCAAAGTACATCATGTGATTGTCCTGTTTGAGTTCTGGGTTGCGGCATCATCGAGCAGATTCCTTGGCTCACACGCTACCCGGTGGTCATTTTCTGGGCGCGGCCCCTTTATAGACTTACCTTTCGAACAGCGCCCATACCCCGGTGATTCTTGGATGATAGTGACTAATAACCTAGCATATTTTGTTGGGTGGGTAGTGGGCAAATTTTGTGCCCACTCTGCGTTTTACCGTCGCGCCCGTTCTTACCCCTTAGTTTTTACGATAATCACGCCACAGAAGAATGAGCAATGCCAAGGCTGCCATAGCGCCAACGAAGACGGAGAAAATAACACCGGTTGCCTTAAGGCTGAGCAGGCTGGCCATCAAGCCGATGCCAATCACCGGCACTGAGATGGCGATGTAGGCAATAATAAAGAAGGTGGAGGTGACCGCGGCGCGCTCCGCCGGTGGACAAACCGCGTTTATAGCGCCCAGGCCGGCGCGAAAAGCGATTCCCTGGCCGATGCCAGCGATGACGGCACCGGCTATAAACAGGGTGAGTGACTGAAAATGGATACCGAGCGCTACGGGCGCCACGCCAGCAACGAGGGTGCCGCACCCG
>Ga0307944_1000505_pt1 | contig 21344 bp, 20 predicted proteins | sample OrgLakmetagen179_FD_201831 | JGI IMG/M metagenome (GOLD analysis project Ga0307944, IMG submission 201831) | Saline water microbial communities from Organic Lake, Antarctica - #179 | ecosystem: Environmental > Aquatic > Non-marine Saline and Alkaline > Saline | place: Antarctica: Organic Lake... | reverse complement strand
ACCTGCTGGGCGACTATTCCATCGCCGACATGCTGGCCTTTCCATGGGTGTTCATCGCCAAACCGCTGGGGGCCTCGCTGGAGGCATTCCCCCGGGTGGCCGACTGGCGCGCGCGGATCAAGGCGCGGCCCGCGGTGCAGCGCGCCATCGACCTGCACAAATCCGAGCAGAACGGCGGCCGGCACCGGGTCGACAACAACACCGTCCTGTTCAACCAGTCCGCCGCATCCTTGCGACCCCGGACGAACCGAGATCAGACGTGACCATGACACCCTTGGACGTGGTCACAGCGATCAGCTTGCGATCGGTTTCAGCCGTCCATTTTCATCGCTGAAGAGTCTCAAGCGCATGGGCGCGCGGGTGGGCATGACCAGCCTGCTGCAGCTTGGGGCGGGGCGTTGCCGCACCACATGCGGATCCACCTGGTGGTGCTCGGCGGCGGCCTGTCCTTCGATGGCACTAGAGCGTGTCGCGTTCATTCGCATTCACGCGACTCACTCCAGCTTATTGATTTCGCATGTTCGAGGAACGCAAAACCGGTATCCACTTTTGCGCAACATGCTTTAGAAAAGTGGCCGGCCGCTCCGGGTACCTTACCGGGCGATGCTCAGGGGGCCGCGCTGCCTTGCATCGTGACGGCATTGTCCGACAGGCGGCGCACACGCAGGCCAAGTCCATCGGCGGTTTCGGACGCTTCGACGCACACCGGCTGGCCGCAGATAAGCGGCGCCGTGCCGCGATAGTCGAAGGTGCTGGGCGCGCGGCCCATGATCAACGCGGCAAGGTTCTGCATCCAGATGGCCTGCATGGGGCCGTGAACAACAAGGCCATCATAGCCCTCGACACCCTGCGCGTAGGGCGCGTCGTAATGGATGCGGTGGCCGTTGAACGTGAGTGCGGAATAGCGAAAGAGCAGCGTCGGATTGGTCGTGATGTCCCAACTCCTGGCGTTCGGCCATGGCTCTGCCTCGGGCAGCTTCGGCTTTGGTGCGCCGGGCTCCTGAGGGGCAGGGTCCTCGCGGTAGACGATATCCTGTCGCTCGTCGATGCGCCTCATGCCGTCCACTTGATAGAGATGCCGCACGGTGACAAAGCCGAGGCGGCCACTACGGCCCGTCTTGAATGTGACATCCTCAATGGTCGAGGTGCGCGTGACCAGATCGCCCTCCGCAAGGGCTGCGTGACGCTCGATCCCGCCCCCGGCCCACATCCGGCGCGGCAAGGGCAGATCTGGCAGGAATATCCCGGTTCGAGGATGCCCGTCGCGGCCCAGAAGATCAGGGGCGCAAATGTCGGGCGCGAGGCAAAACTCGACGCCGGGGGGCACCTCCAGAGGCGCAAGCATGCCATCCAGAGTGGCGCGATACTCGGCCAGAAGCCGCGGTGCCACCGGGTCTGCGCGCTCGGTGCTGCGCCCGATCCAATCTGAATACTCGGTCACGCTTCGGCCTCCATGAGCGAGGCCGGCGCATCCGTAGAAATGCGGTCACTGCCCGTTGCATCCCCGCACAGCACCATTCCGGCCAGCCACGCATGACTCAACTTTACCTCAAGGCCGGTGCGCGGCACGTTGATATCGCGAACGCTCAGCCATCTGGGGGTGGTGCGCAAATGAACGGCTGCGACCTTGCCCAAGGCCCAGCCGCGCAGCGCCTCGATCATCGCGTGGGTGCGGTTGCAGCAGGCGTGCAGCTTGTATTTCATCGTGTCCAGCAGCCATGGGCCATCCGGCGGGGCCATGCGCGCCGGCGCGCGGCCCCCGCCCGGCAGCGCCGCCTGTGGTGCGCCGCCCGCTGAGCTTGCCAGCCCGCGCAGGATAACCGCCACAGGCTCGGCCACGCCTGCGCGGGCGCACGTCATCCAGTCCATCAGCGATAGATGCGCGATGCTCCGGCTTGCCTCGGGCACGGCGTGATCCGGAAAGGCGGCCGGATCGAGAAGAGGATCGAGGCCACTCATACGCCGTAGGACTTCGGCAGGCCCAACACACGCTCGGCGATGAAGCAGAGGATCAGGTTGGTCGAGATGGGCGCGACCTGGTAGAGGCGCGCCTCGCGGAACTTGCGCTCGACATCGTATTCCTCGGCAAAGCCGAAGCCCCCATGCGTTTGCAGGCATGCCTCGGCGGCCTCCCAACTGGCGTCGGCGGCCAGCATCTTGGCCGTGTTCGCCTCGACGCCGGGATTTTCGCCCGCGTCATACATCGCGGCGGCGCGATAGACGATCGCTTCGGCGGCCATCATGTGCGCGTGGGCGCGCGCCAGCGGAAATTGCACGCCCTGATTGGCGCCGATCGGCTTGCCAAAAACGACGCGCTCGCGCGCATAGTCCGAACCCTTTTCGAGGAACCATTTGGCATCGCCGATGCATTCGGCGGCAATCAGGATCCGCTCGGAATTCATGCCCGACAGGATATAGCGAAACCCCTTACCCTCCTCGCCGACGAGGCTCGAGGCGGGAATGCGGGCGTTTTCAAAGAATATCTCTGTCGTGGCATGGTTGATCATGGTGCGGATCGGACGGATCTCGACGCCGTTGCCGCGCAGCTCGCGCAGGTCGATCAGAAAGACCGAGAGGCCGTCGGTTTTCGATTGGACCTCATCGCGCGGTGTGGTGCGGGCGAGCAAGATCATCAGATCGGAATGCTCGGCCCGCGAAATCCAGATCTTCTGGCCATTGACGATATAATCATCGCCATCGCGTTTGGCGGTGGTCTTGAGCCCCAAGGTATCGGTGCCGCTGGTTGGTTCGGTTACTCCGAAGGCTTGCAGCCGGATCGATCCATCGGCAATGCCGGGCAGATACTGCTGCTTTTGCGCGTCGCTGCCGTGGCGCAGGACGGTGCCCATCGTGTACATCTGCGCGTGGCAGGCTGCGGCATTGCCGCCGCTGCGATGAATTTCCTCCAGTATCACGGACCCCGCCGTCAGGCTGAGGCCAAGGCCGCCGTGTTCTTCGGGAATCATCGCGCCCAGATATCCCTCGCGGATCAGGGCCTGCACGAACTCGCTCGGGTAGGCACGGCGCGCATCCAGATCGCGCCAGTAGCTGCCGGGATATTGGGCGCAGACGGCGGCCACGCCGTCGCGAATGTCCTGATACTCGGCCGTCGGATGGAAGGATGTCATGGGCTCACCTCGCAAAATTCTGTTGACCTTATGTGCAGCAACGGGGCTGGATCGGCCAATAGGGCGGGCGTCTGACGGCTATTGCCGCACCTTATGCCTCCAGCTCTCCCTCCCAGATGCCGCGCTGAACAAGGTCGCGTGCGACTTCCTGCGTGACCTGGGAAATGGCGTGACAGGCGCGGCTGCTCTTTCGGGCGGGATTGGTCGCCAAATAGACGGGGCGCACCATGTCCGGCTCGCAGATCGGCGTCTTGACCAGGTCACCGCGCGCGACGAAATCATGCGCGGCGGCGGGGGCAAAGATGACGTAGCCCGACCCGCGCGCCACCAGTTCCTTGATCTGGGTCATCGCATCCATTTCGATGGTGACGTTCAGTTGAACGCCGCGCGGTCGGGCATAATCCTCGATCGTCTTGCGCAGGCCGTGGGACGGGCCGGGCAGGATCAGTTCCAACGTCTGCAGGTCGCGCAGACGCACGGGCGTGCCGGGGGGCGTGTCCAGCGGCCACGCATCCGGGGCCGAGAAAAAGAACAAACGCTCGTTCAGCACATGGATCGTGCGGAAATGGTCGGCATTGGCGAGGTCATAGATGAATCCGATATCGACCGTGCCATCGTCGATCCATGTCTTGATGTAGCCGCTCATCGCCTCGATGGCTTGCAGGCGCAGATCGGGGAATTCAACGCGCACCGTTTCGGCCAGCGGGACGGCCATGACCATCGACACCGAAGGCGGCATGCCAAAGCCTACCTTGCCGCGCAGCGCGCCGCCCGCATCTCGCATCTCGTCGAGGCAATCCTCAAACGCGGCGCAGACCCTGCGAGCGTGTTTCAGAAACAGCGTGCCGTCATCGGTCAGTATCGTGCCGCGCGGGCTGCGATCGACCAGGCGCACACCCAGCTCGTCCTCCATGCGCACCACGTTCTGCGACAGCGATGGCTGCGCCACGCCCAATGTATTGGCCGCGACCGAGAGGGACGGCGCTTCGGCGATGGCGATGAAGTAGCGAAGCTGACGGATATCCATAGGCAATCCCATTCCGGTAGAGGGGTCAGCTAAAGGGGTCGCCTATAAACTTGTCAAGCTGAGCCGCGTCAGAGACTCAGGTGAAGTCGACGATCTGGCGGATCGCGGTGCCGTCGTTCAGCCGGTCCATCACAATATTTATCTCATCGAGGCGGACACGGTGGCTCAGCATTTTCTCGACCGGCAGCTTGCCCTGTTCGTAGAGGGCGAACATGCGCGGCAGGTCGCGCTGCGGCACGCAAGAGCCGATGTAGCTGCCTTTGAGGGTGCGTTCCTCCGCCACCAGTTTCAGCGCGGGCAGCGCCATGCGCTGATCGGGGTGGGGCAGGCCCGCCGTCACCGTCAGGCCGCCGCGCCGGGTGATCTCATACGCCGTCTCCAGCGCCTTGACCGAGCCCGCGAGTTCGACCGCGCAATCGACGCCGCCATTGGTCAGATCGCGCACAGCCTGAATTGTGTTCTCGTCCGCCTTGATGCAGTCGGTTGCGCCCATCGTGCGTGCGGCCTCCAGTTTCGTTTCGAAGGGGTCGATGGCGATGACGCGCCCTGCGCCTGCCGCCGCTGCCCCCAGCACCGCCGAAAGGCCGACGCCGCCAAGGCCGATCACCGCCACCGTCTGGCCCGGCAGGATGCGCGCCGTGTTGAAAATCGCACCCGCCCCGGTCAGCATTGCGCAGGAAAACAATGCGGATACGTGCGGGGGCAGGTCATGCTCGACCTTGACGAGCGAGCGGCGGTCCATCACCGCATGGGTGGCGAATGCAGATACGCCGACATGGTGGTTGATCGTCTCGCCGTCCATCGACAGGCGCCGTGCGCCGGTCATCAGTTCGCCCACGCCGTGATGCTTGGCCGCGCGCTCGCACAGGGCCGGGCGCCCCTCGGCGCAGGGTGTGCAGATGCGACAGCCGGGGGCAAAGATGCACACGACATGATCGCCCGGCGCCAGATCATCGACGCCCGCGCCGACCTCTTCGACATATCCCGAGGCTTCGTGACCCAGTGCCATTGGCAAGGGGCGCGTGCGTGTGCCGTTGATGACCGACAAGTCGGAGTGGCACACGCCCGCCGCGCCCATGCGGATCAGCACCTCGCCGCGTCCCGGAGGGGCCAGGTCGACCTCGCGCACCTCCAGCGGGGCCTGCCCGGCGAAATTTTCGGTGATTCCATCGCGCATCAGCACGGCGGCGGTGATTTTCATGTGACCTCTCCCAATGTCGCGCCCGACGTTCTCGAGGTGCCGGGCGATATGTCTGTGGCCTTAGTCTTGCCTCGCCGCAGGCAATTACAAAAGGGATGATATCTTCATGGGATGGCTGGGTATCGGCCCGCAGATCGACGGTCTGGACCATGCCGTTGTCGATCACATGTACTAAAACGGCCATACCGACGATGAGTTTGCGGATGCTGCCGGTTTGACCAAGTCGGGTCTGGAGAAGCTGCCGGGCCTTGTCGGGCGCGGCGTCCTGCTGGACATGGCCAAGCATTTCGACGTCGATATGGTCGAAGAGGGCACACCTTACACCGAGTAAGACATCAAGGCCGCTGCCGGGGCGCAGGGCGTCACAATCGGCGAGGGCGATGTCGTCTCGTTCAATTCCAACTGGATGAACCTGCTGGATGGCGATGCGCCCGATCCCGCGCGTTTCGGCGCGGCCGAGCCGGGCGTGGGCGTCAGCGGTGCGGAGTATCTCGCCTCGCTGGGCGTGATGGCCGTTGGCGCGGACACCTGGGGCATGGAAGTCGTGCCTGCTGAGCAAGAGGGTCAAGCCTTCCGCGGGCACCAGATCCTGCAACCCGAGCACGGTATCTACATTCTGGAGAACATGGATACGCGTGAATTGGCGCAGGACGGCGTCCATGAATTCCTGTTCGTTCTGGGGCAGGCCCGCATCAAGGGCGCGGTCCAGATGATCATCAATCCGATCGCGATCCGCTGATCGTCTATCGGCCCGCTGTGGTATCCCGCGGCGGCCGACACTTCTAAAAAGGGGAGAAGAACCAATGAAAAAACTGCTTGTGGCCACCGCGGCCTGCGCCGCCATGCCGCTGGCGGCATTCGCGCAGGACAAACCAGACGCGCTGCAGGTCGGCATTACGGGCTTTTTTACGGGCGTGGCATCCGTGTTCGGCGTTCCCGCCAAGGACGCGGCGGAAATCCTGGCCGAAGACATCAACGCAGCGGGTGGCATTCAGGGGGTTCCGCTCCAGCTGACCTTCATCGACGAGGGCGCGGGCACCGAGGTGCTGACGCCCGAATATCGCCGCCTTGTCGAAAATGGTGCCCATGCAATGCGGTCTGCCATCTCGTCGGGCAACTGCAAGACGATCGCCCCGCTGGCAGAAGACCTCGAGGTCATCAACATCATGTGGGACTGCGGCACGCAGACCATCTTTGAAGAGGGCGAATACAACTACGTTTTCCGCAGCCAGGCCCATGCCGGCACCGAGATGCTGGCAACGGTCGCCTACCTGCTCAAGACCAAGCCCGACTTTCAGACCATCGCCGTCGTCAACCAGGACTACGCCTGGGGCCGGGACAGCTGGGACATCTTTAGCGCCGCGCTCAAGGCGTTGCGCCCCGATGTCGAGCTTGTCGGCGAGTTCTTCCCCAAGTTCGGCTCACCCGACTTCTCGACCGAGATTTCGCGCCTTCAAGCCATGCAACCCGACATCATCCTGTCGACCTCCTGGGGCGGCGATCTGGACACCTTCGTGCAGCAGGCGTCGCAGCGCGGCCTGACCAATACCTCGACCTTCGTTCTGCCGCTGGCCGAAAGCTCGCTCGAGCGTCTGGGCAGCAGCCTGCCGTCGGGTCACATCGTCGGCGCACGCGGCGATCACTACTGGGACCACCCCGAGCGCCGCGATCTCGAGGACGTCAAATCGTTCATGGCCAAGTTCGAGGAAAAGACCGGCTCCAAGGCGATCTATCCCGTCTTTCACATGAGCCAGGGCATCGCCGCTCTGGAGGCTGCCTACGACAAGGCTGCTGAGGCGAATGACGGTAAGTGCCCTTCCGAGGACCAGGTGATCGCGGCCTTCGAAGGGCTGGAATTCCAGGGCCTGGGCCGTCCGGTGACGCTCCGCGAGGACCATCAGGGCATCGAGGCACAGCTTCTGGGCACGTCCGTTCAGGGCGGCGAGCTTCCTTTTGCCACGCTCGAGAACATCATGATCTTCGATGGCGCCGAGCTGACCACGCCTGTTGGTGAGCTGTCCGTTCCTTGGGTCGGCACGCTCGATCAGGCATGGCTCGACGGTCTGACTGTCGACACCTACGAGAACTGATCGACCAAGGCACATGCAGCGGGGCCTTCGCCAGTCGAAGGCCCCGTTTGCGCCACCGCCAGCTCGCAGGTCGCGCCCGTCTTGCGGCGACCGGCAGCAACGCCGGCATATCTCGGGCCCGAGCCTGACCCAGTGATTTTCACCGCTCCACGTCTTGCCGCGTCTTGCCGCCATGAAACAGTGTGGATCCTCATGAACCTTACCTTGTTCCTGCTCGCCTTGTTCGACGGTATCGCCTACGCGGCGCTCGTCTTTATCGTCGCCGTCGGCCTGACGCTGATCTTTGGGTTGATGCGAATCCTCAATGTCGCGCACGGCTCGCTCTACGCTGTCGGGGCTTATATCACGGCTTCGCTCACGACATTTGTCGTGTCGGTCGGATTGCCGCCCATCTTTGCGTTTCCCTGCATGTTGGTCTCGGCCATCTTGATCGGCGCCCTACTGGGCGGCCCGCTGGAATGGCTGCTCTTGCGCCGCATCTACCACAAGCCCGAAGTTTTACAGCTGCTGGGGACTTTTGCGATCTTCATGATCCTCGAGGACGTGCAGCGTCTGGTCTGGGGCACGCAGCCAATCTTTCAGTCGACAGCCTTGCAACTGATGGGTAACGTGCGCGTTTTCTCGGTCAATTATACCGTCTACCAGCTGATCTTGTTGCCGATTGTCGCGATCAGCCTGCTTGTCGGGCTGCGGTATTTTCTTCGGTGGTCGGTTGCGGGCAAGCTGATCACGGCCACCACAGAAGACCGCGAGACGGCGCAGGCCATCGGGGCATTGACGCCGACAAGGTCTTTCTTCTGACCTTCATCGTGGGCGCTGGCCTTGCGGGCCTTGGCGGCGCGCTGGCCTCGCCGACCACCTCCATCCTGCCGGGTATCGGCGCGGATATGATCGTGCTCAGCTTTGCCGTGGTCGCCACCGCTGGTCTTGGCCAGATCGAGGGCGCGGCCTTGACCGCGCTGCTCATCGGTCTGGGGCGGTCCGTCGCGGTCTATGTCTGGCCCGAGACGCAAGTTCTCGTGCCTTACCTGATCATGGTTGCCGTGCTGCTGGTGCGCCCCGAGGGGCTCTTTGGTAGCCCGTCGGCGCGCAAGATTTGAGGGGCGGTCAAATATCGATCCGTTTCATCATTCCCGCTGTCCTTCTATTGCTGCTGGCATTTGTGCCCTTCGGGGCGCCGGGACTGCAGGTGCTGCTGACGCTTGCGCTGGCCAAGGGTATCGCAGTCATGGGCATCACGGTCCTCTTGCGCAGTGGGCAGGTCGCTTTCGGGCATGCGCTCTACTTTGCCATCGCGGCCTATGGCGGCGCGTTCACCCTGATGCTGATGCCGGGGGCCGACCTGAACGTCGTGTTCCTGCTGGGTCTCAACGTGGCGGTGCTGTCCGGCGTGATCGTCGGCCTCTTCGCGGCGCGCTATCGATTCACCTTCTTTGCGATGCTGAACCTCGCCTTTTCGATGATCTTCTGGTCCATCCTTGAAAAGTTCTACCACTACACGGGCGGCGCCGATGGCATGCGCCTGCCGCGACCAACCGTCTTCTGGATGGAGCTTGAGCGCGGCCCCTACGAGATCTTGATGTTCTACCTCGCGCTGGGGCTGGCGCTGGGACTTGGCTGGTTTTCGATGCGCTGGCTGGAATCGCCGACCGGGCAGCTGTTCCGCACGATCAAGACGAACGAGACGCGTCTGCAGTATCTGGGCATGTCGCCCCAGCGTGTGATGCTGACGGGCTATGTGCTCTCGGCGCTGCTATGCGGTGTCGGCGGCATCATCATGGGCCTCGTCCAGAACGTCGTGACGCCGGAATACGCCTTCTGGGTCCGCTCGGGCGAAATGGTGTTCATCGCCGTTCTTGGTGGCGCGGGATCGGTCCCTGGCGCGCTGGTGGCGGCGGCGATCTACGAGATCGTGCGCACCTACGCTTCAGCCTTTGCGGGGGATATCTGGCAGTTGGTGCTGGGCACCTTCCTGCTCATCATCATCCTTTTCGCGCCTGGCGGTATCGCGGGCATCTATAACAGCGTGATGGACCGCATCGCGGGCAAGAAGGAGGAGGGCGAATGACCCATCTGCTGGAAACCAAGGGGCTCGAGATCCGCTTTGGTGGCGTCGTTGCCGCCGACAAAATCACCCTTCAGATTGATGCAGGGAGAAACCTCGCCATCATCGGGCCTAATGGTGCGGGCAAGACGACTTTCCTCAATATCTGCGCGGGCTGGCTCAAGCCGGCCAAGGGCAAGGTCTATTTTGAGGGCCGTGACGTGACGCCACTTTCTCCGCGCCAGATCACCCGCCGCGGCGTGGCGCGCGCCTTCCAGATCCCGCAGCTCTTTACCGAGCATACGGCGCTGGAGAACCTTCTGATCGCCGCCGCCGCACGTGACCGGCTGCGCAATCCGATCCGCGCGCTCAAGGACCGGCGTCAGCGCGCCGAGATGATGCACCTTCTGGACCTGATCGATTGCACCGACGTCGCCCACCGCCAGGTGGACGAGCTGTCCAAAGGCCAGCGCAAGCTGATCGACATCGCTGTGGCGCTGGCGCTCGAGCCCAAGCTGCTTTTGATGGACGAGCCGACATCGGGCGTCGCCAGTTCGGAAAAGTTCGACGTCATGGAAATCCTGGTCAAGGCCTTGGCCGAAGCCGAGGTGACCGCCGTTTTCGTGGTGCATGATATGGGCATCGTGGAGAAATACGCCGACGAGGTCGCCGTCTGGAACATGGGCAAGCTCGAAATGCGCGGATCGCCGCAGGATGTGCTGGAGCATCCCGACGTCATTCGCGACGTGATCGGGGAGGTTGCCTGATGCTGAGCTTTCACAATACCAACGCGTCGATTGGAAATATCCTCATCTTGCGCGATTTGGACTTCACTGTTCCTGCATCGGGGACGGTGGCGCTGATCGATCGCAACGGCGCGGGCAAGACCACGCTGCTGCGTTCGGTCATGGGGTTCACGAACGTCAGGGGCGAGATCCGCTTCGACGGGCAGGACATCAGCGGACTGACCCCGGCCAAGCGGCCCGCCCTTGGCATTGGCTATGCGCCTGAGGATCGCCGCCTCTTTTCGGCCTTTACCGTCGAAGAGAATATTCTCTTGCCCGCCCAGGTGGCGAAGCTGGACGCCGGGGAAACGCAAAAACGACTTGATCGCGTTTACCACATCCTGCCCGAGCTGCGCGAAATGGCAAAGCGACCTGCCGGGAACGTGTCGGGTGGGCAGGGCAAGATGGTTGCGCTGGGCCGCGCGCTGATGTTGGGCACCAAGCTGATCATCCTGGATGAGCCGTTTCAGGGTCTCGCGCCTGCACTGGCCAAGTGCTATGCCGATGCGCTGCGCGATCTGCGCGACACGGACCGGAACGTCACGCTGATCATAACGGAATCGAACCCTGCGCTGTTGCGCGGATTTGCCAGCAAGACCTTCGTGATCGAGCGTGGCGCGGTCGCCGAGGGATCACTGGAAGACAATAAGGAGACGGCGTGATGCCGAATGACATGACCCTGCCCAAGTCCTTGAACCTGATCGGCGGCAAATTGGTGCCGACCGCGTCAGGTGACGAGATGGACGTCCGCTCGCCGCTGGATGGCGAGGTTTTTACCACAATCGCCGCGTCCCGGCCCGAGGATGTGGACGCCGCCGTAACCGCCGCGCGGGCCGCCTTCGATACAGGTGCATGGGGCCAGTTGACCGCCGCCGAGCGCGGGCGGCTCATGCTCAAGCTCAGCCTGCGCATCCTTGAGGAGGCCGAGCCGCTGGCGCAGCTGGAAAGCCGCGACACTGGCAAGCCGATCAAACAGGCCCGCGCCGACATGGTCGCTTGCGCGCGCTATTTCGAATTCTACGGCGGCGGCGCCGACAAGGTGCATGGCGAGGTCATCCCCTTCATGGCGGGCTATAACGTGCAGGTCGCGCGCGAGCCTTACGGGGTCATCGCCTGCATCATTCCGTGGAACTATCCGGCGCAGATGTTTGCCCGCGCGCTGGCGCCGGCGCTTGCCATGGGCAACTCAACCGTGCTGAAGCCTGCCGAAGATGCGTGCCTCAGCTGCCTGCGCCTTGCAGAACTGGCGGGTGAGGTCGGCTTCCCGGACGGGGCGATCAACGTGGTGACAGGGCGCGGCGATGTCGCGGGAAAAGCCCTGTCAGAGCATCCCGGCGTCGATTTCATCGCCTTCACAGGCTCGCCCGAAGTGGGCCAGATGATCCAGATCGCGGCGGCGAAAAACTACATCCCATGCACGTTGGAGCTGGGCGGAAAATCTCCGCAGATCGTCTTTGACGATGCCGATATCGAGGCTGCGCTGCCCTTTCTCGTGGGCGGGATCATCGCCAACGCGGGCCAGACCTGCTCGGCCGGGTCGCGCATCCTGATTCAGGAAAGCGTCTACGACAAAGTGATCGCGGGCCTCAAGGAGCGGTTCGAGGCCATCGAGGCATCGGATCAATCCGAAGATGCCGCGTTGGGCCCGCTCATTTCGGCCAAGCAGAAAAATCGCGTCGAGGCCTATATCGACGGCGCCGATGCGCCGCTGATCGCGCGCGGCACGGTGCGCAAGGGTGCGCCAGAGGGCGGCTACTATGTGGCGCCCGCGCTCTTTGGGCCGGTCGATCCGCATTCGAAAATCGGACAGGAGGAAGTCTTTGGGCCCGTCCTCTGCGCGATGACTTTCAAGGACGAGGCCGACGCGATCCGCATTGCCAATGACACCGAATACGGCCTCATGGCCGCGGTCTGGACCTGCGATGGCGGGCGCCAGCAGCGCGTGGCCAAGAAACTGCGCGGCGGACAGGTTTACATCAATGGCTTCGGCGCGGGAGGCGGGATCGAATTGCCGTTCGGCGGCGTGCGCAAATCAGGGCATGGCCGCGAAAAGGGGTTCGCGGCGCTTCTGGAATTCTCGCAACTCAAAACGATCATCAACAAGCACGGCTGAGGAGACGCGTATGAGACTCAAGGGCAAAACGGCACTGGTAACGGGTGCGGCCTCCGGCTTTGGCAAGGGAATTGCCGAGCTTTTCGTGGCCGAGGGCGCACGCGTTGCCATCGTCGATCTGAACGAGGAGGGAGCGAAGGAAGTCGCCGCCAGCCTCGGAGATAACGCCATCGCAATCCGTTGCGATGTGGCTGACGGCGCGCAGGTGACGGCGGCGGTCAAGGAAACCTCCGAGGCGTTTGGCGGCTTGGATATCGTGGTCAACAACGCAGGCTGGACCAATGCGAACAGCCCGTTGATCGAGACGGACGAGGCGACGTTCCGCAAGATCTATGACATCAACGTGCTGTCGATCTTTCACATGAGCAAGGCGTGCGTGCCGCTGTGGCGGGAGCAGGGCGGCGGCGTCATGATCAATATCGGATCGGTTGCGGGCATCCGTCCGCGTCCGGGTCTCACGTGGTACAACTCGTCCAAGGGCGCGGTGAACCTGATGACCAAATCGCTGGCCGTGGAATTGGCGCCGGACAGGATCCGCGTCAATTGCGTGGCCCCGGTAATGGGGGCGACCGGCCTGCTGGAGCAGTTCATGGGCATGCCCGACACGCCCGAGAACCGCAAGAAGTTCATTGCGACCGTGCCGATGGGCCGCCTGTCGGAGGCGCGCGATATCGCCAATGCGACACTCTACCTTGCCTCGGACGATGCCGATTTCATCACGGGCGTGGTGATGGAAGTGGACGGGGGCCGCACCATTTAGACCAACCTGGTTTAAGCTCGCTGGCTAAGGCGCTGCGGAAGATGAAAAAATGCGAATCGCAAAAGATCAGGCCCGTGCCCATTGGCGCGGGCCTGTTTCGTGGATCGAGTTGCCGCGCGTATCCACTGCGACGGTCACCGGCATATCCTCGACCTTGAACTCGCGGATCGCTTCCATCCCCAGATCGTCATATGCGACGACACGCGCGGATTTGATGGCTTGCGAAACCAGATAGGCGGCGCCACCCACGGCGATCATGTAGACCGCCCCGTGCCGGCGGATCGCCTCGATGGCCTCGGCGCCGCGCTCGGCCTTGCCGATCATCACCTTGAGGCCGCTCGCTGCCAGCACTTCTTCGGTGAATTTGTCCATGCGCGTGGAGGTCGTGGGGCCAGCGGGGCCAATGATCTCACCGGGCACCGCATCGACGGGGCCAACATAATAAAGCGCGCGGCCCCTCAGATCGACGGGCAGCGTGCCACCGGCGCGCAGGGTTTCGACCATGCGTTTATGCGCGGCGTCGCGCCCCGTATAGAGCGTACCCGACAAAAGCAGCGTCTCGCCCGGTTCCAGCCCTGCCAGAACCTCGTCTGAGAGATCATCAAGCGAAAACCGCCGCCCGATCGGCCCCTGTCCCTGGATCTCGGGCCAGAGCGACAGGTCAGGCGGGGTGAACCCGGCCGGGCCATCGCCGGTCAGGGTGAATTGCGCGTGGCGCGTCGCCGCACAATTTGGAATGAGGGCGACGGGCATCGAGGCGGCATGGGTGGGATAGGTTGCGATCTTGACGTCGAGCGCGGTGGTAATCCCGCCCAGCCCTTGCGCGCCGATACCGAGGGCATTTACCCGGTCGAGGATCTCCAGCCGCATTTCCTCGATGCGTGTCTGCGGCCCGCGCGCGCGCAGATCGGTGATGTCTATCGGCTCGTTCAGGGCCGCCTTGGCCATCGCCATCGCCTTGTCCACGCTGCCGCCGACACCGATCCCCAGCATACCGGGCGGGCACCAGCCGGCGCCCATTTGCGCCACGCGCTCCACAACCCAATCGGTCACGCTGGCCGAAGGGTTGAGCACCGCGAACTGCGTCTTGTTCTCGGATCCGCCGCCCTTGGCCGAAACGGTGACATGCACCTCGCGGCCCGCGACCATCTGGGTCTGGATCATGGCGGGCGTATTGTCACCGCTGTTCTTGCGGCTGTCCAGCGGGTCGACCACGACCGATGCGCGAAGCGGGTTCGTCTCGAGCGCCCACGCCTGGCGCACCGCATCGTCGATCATCTCCTGAAGCGGACGCGCCCAATCCGTCTGCGCCTGCACCCCGACCTCGACAAAGGCATTCACGGTGCCGGTATCCTGGCAAATCGGGCGATGCCCGGTCGCGCACATCCGCGAATTGACGAGGATCTGCGCAATGGCGGCCCTGGCCGAGGGGCTTTGCTCGCGCGTGTAGGCGCTCGCCATGGCCGCGATGAAGTCTGGCGGATGGTAGTAAGAGACGTATTGCAACGCATTCGCGATGCTGGCGATCAGATCCGCCTCGGTGATGCGCCCGCTCATGCGGCTTGCCCCGTGCGGGCTATGATCTGGCGTGCGCGGGCGATCACGGGCGCGTCGATCATCGCGCCCGCCACCTGCACCGCTGCGCCGGCCTCTGCCGCGTTCAGCACCGCTTTGGCCCATGCGACTTCATCGGCCGAGGGCGCAAAGCCGCGCCGTGCCGCTGCCAGTTGCGCAGGATGAATGATCAGCTTGCCGCCCATCCCCATTTCCACGGCGTTGCGGCAATCGTCTTCGATCAGCGCCTCGTCGCGGATCGCCGTCGTCACACCGTCGAGCGGGGCAGGCTGCCCGGCCAGCCGCCTGCGCCAATAGGCATAGTCCCGGCCTATGGCACCCCGCCAGGTCTGGCTATTTCCGGGCGACCTCATGATCGGGCATCATCCGCGCAGGTTACGAGGGATGGATAAAATGGCAGGTGATCTGGCGGGATTGATGGTGGTTTCGGTCGAGCAGGCCGTGGCGGCACCCTATGTCTCGGGGCGCCTCGCGGAGGCGGGCGCGCGCGTCATAAAGGTCGAGCGGCCCGAGGGGGATTTTGCACGCGGCTATGACCACCTTGTCCACGGCGAAAGCGCGTATTTCGTCTGGCTCAATCGTGGCAAGGAATCGATCTGTCTCGATCTGCGCGAGGCGGACGACAAGGCGCTGATGGAGCGTCTGCTGGCAAAGGCGGATGTCTTTATCCAGAACCTCGCGCCGGGTGCAATCGCGCGGCTTGGGTTTGATCAGGCGGCCCTGCGCGAGAAACATCCGCGCCTCATCACGGTCACCATCTCTGGCTATGGCGAGGAAGGGCCGCTCAAGGATCTCAAGGCCTATGACCTTCTGGTGCAGGCCGAAAGCGGTTTGTCGCAGATCACTGGCACCGGGGACTCGCCGGCGCGTGTCGGGGTGTCGGTCTGCGATATCGCGGCGGGCATGACGGCGTATCAGGCGGTGCTTCAGGCGCTGATCGGGCGCGGCATCACGGGGCAGGGGCGGCATCTGACGGTATCGCTTTTCCATGCGCTGACCGACTGGATGAACGTGCCCTATCTACAGTATGTCTACGGCGGCAAGACGCCGGTGCGCAGCGGGCTCAACCACCCAACGATTGCGCCCTATGGTGCCTATACCTGCTCGGACGGCAAGGATGTGCTCTTTTCCATCCAGAACGAGCGGGAATGGCAGGTGTTCAGCACCGATATTCTGGGCCTGCCGGACTTGCCTCAGGATCCGCGCTTTGGCACCAATTCGCACCGGGTCGAGAATCGCGAGGCGCTTGATGCGGTGATTCGGCCGATTTTTGCGCAGATCCCGCGCGACGACATGACCGCGCGGCTTGAAGCAGCGCGCATCGCCTATGGGCGCGTCAGCACGATGGAGGATCTGGCGCAGCATCCGCAGAACCACTTTGTCGAGGTGGGCAGCCCGACCGGACCGGTGCGGATGCTGGCGCCCGGCGCGCAGGCCAATGGCGAGCTTCCCCAGCCGGGCGACGTGCCCGCACTGGGCGAGCATACCGATGGAGTGCGCGCGGAATTTCACGAATGAATGAGGGTCTTGGTCGGGGGGCTTTTTCGGGCCATGGGCGATCAGCTTTGACGAGCGCATTTGCGGTTTCCAGGAGCTTGCGCATGATTGCGACGATGGCGACGCGGCAAGCCGAAGCCCTGCGGCGGGGTCTTCGTTGATGCCCGCACAGGACGCGGACAGCACAGGGGTGGACTGACAGGGGTGGACTGACAGGCAACATCGCCTGTAGCGCATGAGGTGGCGTGCTCGACAAGCGCCATCATGAACCTTGCTGCATTCCTCGGCTCGCCGTGCGACGTTTCCAATATTACTTGCCATTCTCCGTCGCGCGTGAAGTCTGCATGTAGCAGGGCTTTTCGTCGGTGTCTTTCACCGCATCGAAGGGCCGGATATTGACGTCCATCGGCTTGGTGCGCCCCTCGGCGGTCCAGACCGTCAGCTTGGCGCGCGACCGGTCGGACCCGTCCGGGGACGCGCCGGGCGCGGGTCGCACGCAGCGGAATTCCGCGATCACCCCCTTCATGTCCGGCAGCACCGTGATCCGGTCGGCGGGCTGACCGTCGATGGTGACCACCGTGCCGCGCCACAGCCGTTCGCCTGCCAGGGCGATATGGGCCGGGCGGCCGGCCGTCAGCGCGTTCGAGGCCCCGTCATGGTCGCGCTTCCAGGCGGGATCGAAATAGGGGGTCTTCACCAGGTCGAAATTGAACCGGGCGGTGACCTCGTCGACGCTGCGGGGAAGCTGGACGCGAACCGGACGCATGAAATACCCGGCCCCGCCCGGATCCGCCGCCGGCTGGGCCGTGTCGGCCGCGGCCGCCGACGGCCCGGTCCGGCTCGGCTTTTTGCCATGGACCGTCGCGCAGATGTTGGACGGCGTGCCGAACAATGTCTCGCTATGCTCGCGCGCGGCCTGCGGTCCGATCCAGCAGGCGTGGATTTCCAGATCAAGCCGCTTCCACCAGCTCGGCACCGAGACGACGGCCGACAGGCGGTGATGGCTCGGCGTCCAGCCGCCGCCTGGCCGCGGCTGCGGGCGCACCGTCCAGCCGAACACCGCCTGGGCGTCTTCCAACTCGCTGCCCGGAGCCGCGGGGGCCTGGCCGAAGCCCAGAACCACCGCTTCGGCATAGGCGGTCCGGTCGCGCAGGGACGCGTCGGCCGAGGCCCGGCCCTGCGGGGCGGCAAGCCCGACCGAGACGTCCCTGCCGCCGCCTGCATGCCGTATGACCGTGTCGGCGCGCGGTGCGATCTCGTAGATCGAGAGGCCGTTGGTCCGCTCGTCGAGCGCCTTGGCGAGTTTCTTCGCCAGCGCCGCCTCTGCGACCGCGTCTTCTTTTTTCGCCAGCAGGTCGACGCGGATGCGGCAACTGGTCAGCATGCAGCCGTCGGTCGTGACGTCCAGAAACTCTTTCACCGCGGGCGTCGTCTCGCGATAGAACTCGCTCAGATCACCCCGCACCCGCGCCACGATAAACTCCGCCAGAAGGCCACGCACATTGGAGGAGGGGGCGTAGAGGAACCGGCACCGCGCATATTTTATGGCCGCGTCATGCCGGTCGGCACCCGTGTCGGGCAGGGTATCGCAGCGCTGCTGGAGGTTGGCGAGTTGCCCGCCATCAGTGATCAACTGCGCCACCTCTTCCTTCAGCGCATTGATCGTGAAGCGGACCTCGTCGCCCGACGGATCGAGCTGGTGTAACGCCCTTTCTGGCAGAACATCGCCGACGCGCACGAGGATGTCTGCGACGGCCGCGCGGGCTTCTTGCCGGGTCATCGGTGCGACCGGGTCCTGCGCTGTTTCCTCGTTCTCCGCGCCATCCTCGTCGGGCTCGCCTGTCTTGTCGGCGGTCGGTGCGGTCAGGCTGTGACGGTGCAGATCCTCGGTAACCGAAAGCAGCCGGATCAAAGCGCGCAGGCGATAGGGATCGGTGTAAGGTTCGAGGCAATTGCGGGCGAGACGTGTGTTGAGCTCCGCCGGGGTTTCGGGGCCTGCGCCGCCTGGGGAGGTTTGGTTCGCCACAGGGTCGTCAATGCCTTTTTCGTTGGTGCCATCGTTGATCGAGACCGGTGTGACGGGGGGCACGCCACCTCCGGCGCCCTCCGGCGCGTTTGGCAGACCGCCGCCGGCGGGCGACGCCGATGCGGGAGGATCGGCGGCTGGGGGCGGGTCGGTCCCGGCGAGTGGCCCCTCCTCGGCGCCGGGCGGTTGTCCCCGGCCGTTGCCGGACGGCGGGCGGTTCATCTCGTCGAAGACGCAGCGCTCGTCGTAGCTGCCGGGTCCGACCTTCGGCCATTGGGCGACATTGACCAGGTGCGCCAGCTCGATCGAGCGCCGGAAGCCCGCCGCATGACTGGGCAGCATGTCGGGCGAGGGCGCGTCGGTCCGGTAGTTGAAGCCGACGAGCCGCGACAGCTCGTTGATCCGGCAGTCGCGGATCATCTCGTCTACGGCCGCCTTCTTGCCCGCGCCCACCAGCTTCCCTGCCTCCCACAGCTCCCTAGCGTCGAAATGCGCCACCAGCTTCGCCGCGGCGGACACCAGGCTCATCACCGCCATCCGCTCCACTGCCGTCTCGTATTTCGACTCGAACTCCGCCTTCTTGTCGTCGCACTGAGAGATCAGATACGGCTCGGCTTCTCCCGGGGCGTTGTTCAGATAGGTCAGAAAAGTCTTGACCAACTCGGTGCGCATGAACCAGTCGAGCGCCATGTCTTCCTTGGGATCGGTCGGATTTTCCAGCGCGCTCTGGCGTTCGAAATCCTCCAGCCGCTGTTCCAGCACCCGGGTCAGGAAGGCCTGCATCTCGCGCTGCCACTGGCGCAACAGCTCCTTTTCGTCCTCTATCAACTGCGCTTCGTCGAGGCCGCGGTCGGGCTGCATAGCGCGGACCATGAACACCGCAGAGCCGGGATAGCTGCGCCGATCGTAAAACGGCGCCACCACGGCGTTGAAGTTCAGCCGGTAGAGCGTGTTGCCGTCGAGATCGTGGCCGTCATCCAGTTGCACGTCCATCAGCTCGCCACGCACGGCACCGCGATAGACGTTGACCTTGTCGAACAGCTCCAGACGGTCCAGCGCCACCTGTTCCGACGATGGCGCCGCCGCCTGCGGGCCGCTTTCCTCGCCGTCCGCGGACGGAGCCAGGAGTCCTTCGGCGCGCAGCATCAGGGTCAGCCGCTGGATTTGCTCCGAGGCGGACGAGGGGCGGGAGAAATCTTCCATGAAACTGTCGCGCCCCGTCCGCTCCAGTTGCTCGCGCAGCCAGTTGGCCTGGGTGAAGCGGTCGTTGACCAGCCGTTCGCGGGTGTAGACCTGCGGCGCCTCGAGATAAAGGAAGCCCGGCGGCCCCGCCTGATCCCCCGCCATCAGCGCCCCGGCGCGTGTCGCCTGCGTGGTCAGCCAGCCCCGCGCATCGACCGAAACCAGCGCCGCGAGTCCCGCGGCGAGGGCCGCGAAGACCAACCAGGGCGACAGTGCCCAGACAAAGCCGGCGAGCGCGGCGACGGCGCTGCCCGTCGCGGTCAGAAGGTCAGTGAGGCGGGCGCCGAGCCATTTCAGGCCCTGCGCCGGCAGCATGAAAAGGTCACGCCGCTCTGACATGGGATTCCAGCGCGGCGAGCGCGGCCTCCAGTCCGGTCTGGCGGGTCAGACGGCAGAACAGGGTCTCGGTTCCGCGCATATGGCCATGTTCGAAGAACTTGTTGGCCGGAGCGCCGCCACCGCAGACGTCGAACCAGGCACAGGTCTCGGCACAGGCGGCGATCCCTGCGTCGACGTCTGCGCGCAGGCGCTGGAAGGCGGGAGTGTCGAGTATCGTTTCGGGCCCGCCCTCGCACACGTTTCCGAAGCGGAAGTCGTCGTAGTCCGGGGCGGCGGCGCCGATCAGCTCGGGTGAATAGGTGGACATGGCCCCGTCGACGGCGACGGTCACGATCTCCAACGGCCGGGTCTGCGGATTGGCGCGGCGCGCATCGGGCGGGGACAGGGCCAACGCGCGGGCGGCGTCGAGTTCCCGGCAGGCGAAGGGCGCGTTCTCGGCGGCGATACGCGCGAAGAACCGGTCGAGAAACCGCCGGTAGGCCGCCTCCATCCCCGCGCCGTCGAGGCTGGAATGCGGATGCGCATCCTCCTGCTCTTCGACATTGAAGCACAGGTCGCGAAAGCCGTGGGCGACGTAGAAGTCGAACATTTCGTCCGGGCGCGACAGGCTGTCGGCGGTCAGGACCGAGATCAGGTGGAACGGCAGCCTCGCCTCGGCCAGCCGGGCGGCACCGCGCATGGACAGATCGAAGCTGCCCCGCCCGCGTCGTGTCCGGCGATGGGCGTCATGCAGATCGCGCGGGCCATCGATGCTGACGCCCAATCTGACGTCTCTGCGCCGGAACAGGTCGATCCAGCGATCGTTCACGCCGATGGCATTGGTCTGGAACGCGTGCCGCACGTCGCGCCCGCCCGAGGCGCGGTCGATCCGGGCGAAGGCGTCCTCGTACCAGTCGGGGGGCAGGGTCATCGGTTCGCCGCCATGCCAGACGATCGACAGGGGCTCGGCGGTTCGGGGGCTGGCGACAAGGTTGCGCCCGATGGCGTCGAGCACTTGGGCGGACATGCGCCGCCGGTCGTCGCGATGAGGCAGGTAGCAATAGGCACAGTCAAGATTGCAGAACGGCGTGGGTTGCAGCACCGCCAACCGGACGGGGCCGGTGCCCCGATTGGTCACCAGTTGCGCCAATTGCTGAACCCGTTGCTCCAGTTGCCCCAGTTATACCATTGCGCCCACCGGCGAGGCGCAGTGGTCTCCGCCGTGTCCTCTCGCAGCTGGCTACCCAGCTGGTCGAGGCGCAGGTCGAGCGCGCGACGCTGGTCCTGGACGGTTGATATGCCGTCGGGTGCAGGCGCCGCGACTGAGGGGACTGACGCCGCCAGAACGGCGGCAAGCAAAAAACGAAGTCGTCGCATCACCGACCTCCAGAAACATTATTAAAAAATTTAGGGTTAACGGTATCATAAAATTTCAATTCATTCAACCCAGACGGAGTGGGCGTCAAGGCAAGCCGGCCCAAGCCGTAGCACGCGCCCGGCGCAAGCTAAGGTCAGTGTGCCTGTCTTGCCAAGAGGCA
>Ga0307944_1000490_pt1 | contig 21704 bp, 8 predicted proteins | sample OrgLakmetagen179_FD_201831 | JGI IMG/M metagenome (GOLD analysis project Ga0307944, IMG submission 201831) | Saline water microbial communities from Organic Lake, Antarctica - #179 | ecosystem: Environmental > Aquatic > Non-marine Saline and Alkaline > Saline | place: Antarctica: Organic Lake... | reverse complement strand
CCCCTGGCGGGGGAGACCGTCCGCCGGTACCGGCGGGTCCCGTCCCGCCAGGGGCGGGGGACGCCACCCTCACGGGTCCGACTCTACGAGCGAACCTACCCCCCCTTATATATATAGGGGGGGAGCGACGATCCCCTATATATATAAGGGGATCGTCGCTCCCCCCCTTCGGGGGGGTAGGTTCGCTCGTAGAGCTCCGTCGGATTTTTGCGGACGCAAAAATCCTAGCGTCGGATTTTTGCGTCCGCAAAAATCCTAGCGCTTATTACGCTTTAGCGTAATAAGCGACCTTATTACGCTTTAGCGTAATAAGCGACCTCGACCCCCCTACGGGGGGAGAGCGGACCTAAAAACTCGAATATTTTCTACCCCGAAGGGGGGGAAAAATTCGACTTTTATTCGATTAAGTCCCCCCGCGGATATAAGGTGGGACGTAATCGACGATGTTTTCTTATATATAGGAAAACATCGTCAATGTATTCGACTATTTCGAGTAGTATTTTACAGGTTGGACTTAAAACCAAAGTAGATAGGTAGCATACAACCTAAATTAGGTTGTGTTAAAGTGCGTTACGTAGTTGTTTAGATTAATGGTTTGGTACGCGATCCGGATCTTTAGGTACGTTTTCGTTTGGTACGAGTCCCCCCCCTTAAATATGGGGGGGGGGAGGTAACCTATAAATGGTTCTCTGTCGGTGCATGTCCCTTCGGGGCTTATCCGCTTGTTATAGGTTGATTCTCCCTCGGACTTTTTCCCGTCCTTCCTTTCGACTCCTTTTAAGCGTTCCTGATACACCCGTCCCTGTCCCCCTCACGGGCGGGGAGGAGAACGTGCCTGTGCTACCAGGTGTAGGCCGCCCGTGAGGGAGGCTGAAACCCACAAGCGGGGAGTAGACGGGGCCATAGTAGTATAGTAGTATGTGTAGAACCGCCTATGGTCCCTAGGGCCAGAGAGAAAACCTTCGGGTTTAAGGACTATTATTGGGCTCCCCCCACGGGTAAATGAGTGGGACACTTATCCGCTTAGGCTCCTTTGCGGTCTTTTTAGCGGCTGTTAGGTTATGGTATCAGGCCGGCTGCTTAATGGAGCCGGTCGAAGATTTTTATTTATGGCCCCGGGCTAGTTACGTAGTCTCTCTGTATATAGCATCAGCTAGATGAAAAACGTGTAACTTCCTTTCGTCTCCTGTTCCGCAGACCGGGTTCTCCTGGATCTATAATCAGGTGGTTTTGAGCTCCAAGCTATTTGCTTATGGCGATGGTCAGGGTAAGATGGTCGTCCTGTCAGGGTATCGCGGTCAAAGAAATAGCCGCCAGGGGATGTTACCTCTTCCTAGTATGCTATTTCCTGAATAGGGCGTTCCTTGGAGGTTGGGCAAACCTGGATCCACGCATCCTCCTCGGAGGAGGCAACCCGTGAGGGAGGCGACGGAGCCCCGTCCCGCCAGGGGCGGGGGACGCGCCTCCCCCGTCCCGCCAGGGGCGGGGGACGCGCCTCCCCCGCCCCTGGCGGGACGGGGTTGTAATCTTCAATTATGAATTAATTGGGTGATATGCCCGGTGCCCCCATATATATGGGGGCCCGGATAGAAACAATGAGGACTCTTGGCATGATGTTTCTTGGAAACATGTGGTGCGGCACGTCGTTGTTTTGAGTAGTGGTTTGGTCCGCGTTCTTGGTCGGTAGAAGGGTTCGAGTCCTCTTGGAGCTGTTCTCAGGGCGGGGTTTGTCCCTCTGGGTTCTCTGACTCTCTTCTTTTTCGCCCGGTTCGCGTCCCTGATTCACCCGTTCCTGTCCCCCTCACGGGCGGGGAGGAGAACGTGCCTGTGCTCCCAGGTTAAGGCCTCCCGTGAGGGAGGCTGTAACCCACAAGCGGGGAGTAGACGAGGCCATGCGGAGTAATTGTCCCACCGCCCCATATATATGGGTCGCTAGGGCAAGAAAGAAATCCTTCGGGTTTGAGGACTATTATTGGGCTCCCCTCACGGGTAACGGCCCCGTGAGGGGGGCCCCCTCACGGGTAACGGCCCCGTGAGGGGAGCCCCCTCACGGGTCCACCGCTTAGGTCTTCTTTGAAGTGTCCGTTTTGCGGATATGAGGGTATGGGATCAGACTAGCAGCTGAGTGGTGCTGATTGAAGGTATTATTTAGTGTCCCCGGGCCGGTTACGTAGTCTATCTATCTTTCGCATCTATTCAATGCAAAACGTGTAACTTCCTTTCGTCTCCTGAACCTCAGACCTGGTTCTCCTGGATATAGACTCAGGTGGTTTGGAGCATCAAGCTTCTTGCTCATGGCGAATGTGAAGGTAAGATGGTTGTCCTGTCAGGATCTCGTGGTGAAACAAATAGCCACCAGAGTACTGCCCCTTATTCCGCAATGGTGCGCCTTGAATCGGACGTATTATAGGACTTTGGGTAAATCTGGATCCGCGCATCCTTTCGAGGAGGCAACCCGTCCCGCCAGGGGCGGGGGAGCCCCGTCCCGCCAGGGGCGGGGGACGCGCCTCCCCCGCCCCTGGCGGGACGGGGTCGTAATTTTCATCTATTAATTCATTGGTTGATATGCCCGCGGCCCCCATTTATATGGGGGCCGCGGATAGAAACAATGAGGACTCTTGGCACGATGTTTCCTGGAAACACGCGCACAAGGAAGTCCAATCTTTCTCGAATAAATTGAATATTCAATTTATTCGAGAAACTCGTACTCGCTAATAGACTCGGAGCGCTTGTTTCGCAGACTTCGAACCCCCTTTCTCAAAACTCGAATATTTTCCCCCCGCGGATATAAGGGGGGGAAAACTTCGACTTTGTTTCGGACAAAAAGACCTCTTGGAGGGTTTATAAGTATTTCGCGATGGAACGTAATCCTCGACCCGTGAGGGGGGCTACTTTTCTCGAATAAAATTATATATAATTTTATTCGAGTACGAGCGAACTAGCCTCGCTAGTCGCTCCCCCCCTTCGGGGGGGTAGGTTCGCTCGTAGAGTCGGAATTGGGTCGGATTTGGCCTCCCCCGCCCCTGGCGGGACGGGGGCCAAATCCGCCGGCGTAATTGGCGCACGCCAATTACGACGCCCCGTGAGGGACGCCAATTCCGAGCGCGTAATTTGCGTACGCAAATTACGCGTCCTCCGTCGGATTTTTGCGGACGCAAAAATCCTAGTGTCGGATTTTTGCGTTCGCAAAAATCCGAGCGCTTATTACGCTTTAGCGTAATAAGCGACCTTATTACGCTAAAGCGTAATAAGCGACCCCCTCACGGGGACCCCCCTACGGGGGGAGAGCGGACCTAAAAACTCGAATATTTTCTCCCCCGAAGTGGGAAAAAAATTCGACTTTTACAAGTGGACCCCCGATTACGGGAATTCCTATGCTTAGGGCGTTTTGGTTTTGGCGCAAAAAGATTCCTGGTGGTAAAGTCATTGATTACTAACCAGTGAAGCTTGATCAGGTCCCTGTTATTCCAGATTCCAGATTCCAGACAGTATTTTCACGATCGACAACTTTCGTTGTTGTCTCGTGGTTATGCAGACCTTACTAGGAAGCTGGATATTCATCTTGCTGCAAAGCAAGATTGGGTCTGTCCGGTGTGCAATCTATCCTTCGGGTTCAACCAGGGCGAACCAATCCACAAACACCTTATTGTGGAACGTCGTCTTGGTGGTAAGGATTGGCCATCAAATTTGGTTCTTGTTCCTGTATGATAGGCCTTGTCATATGAAAGTTCATTATGACAAGGACCAGCGTTTTTGGCAGCTGAGGTTGCTAACCGTTAAGTGGCGCGCGGGGTCCCCCTCACGGGTCCCTCGGTGCTAGATAAACTACCCATAGACCTCGATGCCGGTGAAATCTATGGCTAGTGGGTTAGACCTTCGGAGGATTAGAAATGAATATTAAAAGGTATCGTAAGTCGAGCGCGAATAAACTAAGGGACTCACGCTCTCCTATGTCTCTTCTACGTGGGAATTCCAAGGGTCTTTCTATAGGGGAATTCTCTTTAGGGTATTTAAACGCCTTCAAAGTCCAAGTTTTCCATTTTTATCTGAGAAATTGAAACTCTTTATCGAATAAATTTCTATTGACGATGTTTTATAGGACCCCCTCACGGGTCTCCTGCCCCCCTCACGGGCCCCCGTAGCGGGGTCCCCGTGAGGGGGTCGCTTACCCGTGAGGGACGCGCCGCCCCAGCGTCCCTCACGGGTAAGGTCGCTTATTACGCGTCCCCCGCCCCTGGCGGGACGGGTTTGCGTCCCTCCCCCCGTAGGGGGGGGGGGCAAACCCGTTAGGGACGCGCTCGTAATTGGCGTATGCAGCGTCCCTCACGGGTTGCCTGCACGACCCTATTTATATATTTATATAGGGTCGTGCAGGACAACCCGTGAGGGACGCTGGTACTCGCGACGATCCCCTTAGGGCCCGTGAGGGCGGCGCTCCCCTTAGGGCCCGTGAGGGCCCTAAGGGGATCGTCGCGAGTACACGAAAACATCGTCGATCCCTCCCCCCCGCGGATATAAGGGGGGGAAAAATTCCTTTATAAAGGAATTTTGTTACGGTATATAAATTTATTCGAGAAACTCGAAGATTTTCCCCCCGCGGATATCCTGTTATAAGGGGGGGAAAACTTCGACTTTAGGTCCGCTTCCATATATATGGGACCCGTTAGGGGGACCTACTAAACTGAAACAGCTTTCTACTCTTGCGGTAACTCGCTTCAATGAGCGTGTTGCACAAAGTTAATCCCAGGGTCCTGCTCCTGGTACAGCTTCACAAGAAGCTCCTGCTAAACCGTCCTCTCCGCAGTCTCCGGTACCCGCGCCCCCTGTCGCTGGCCCCGGACCTCAAGAGGTGGTTACGCAAAAAGAGAAACGTCCACCCCCCCCGTAGGGGGGAGGGAGGCCGTCCTCGCTCTTCGAGCGCAGAAGCGGAAATGGTGGATACTAAAACCGTTCTGGCAAATGCTGGTGTCGGTGCCAAAAAGAAACGTACAAAAGGAGTGGTGTCGTCCGCTCTTCGAGGCGAATCCGCAGATGGGTATTCCCCCTCTGTGGAGTCTCCTCCCGCAGAAGGTACGTCTTCTTCGGCTTTAGCTCTTCCTTCCTCGTTGGATCCTTCTCTTCCTTCTCTTCCTTCTCTTCCTTCTCTTCCTTCTCTTCCTTCTCTTCCTTCTCTTCCTTCTCTTCCTTCTCTTCCTTCTGTGACTTCTCTTCCTTCTCTTCCTTCTCTTCCTTCTGTGACTTCTCTTCCTTCTGTGACTTCTCGCGACTCATCGGTTTCAGAAGATCAAAATAAGGTTAACTCAGAGTCCGCAGGGTCTGTTCTTCACAGTTCCCCGTCCGGTTCTGAATCCTCTGTTGCCGAAGCCCAAGTTGAATTGGGGGATGGCAAGATGGAGGTACCTTATGACGCGACGTCCGCTGGGGTGCAACCCTGCTGATGAAAACTCGTAGGAAGCGTTATCGTCCTCGTGTATCGCGACGTCTGTTATTGCTTAGCGTCCTTTAGGGCTCTGGGTCTTTTCTCGAAGAAAATTATATATAATTTTCTTCGATAAAGTTACGGAGAAAAACTCGCGAAGAAATTTCGTACTCGCGAACCTAGCCTCGCGAATAGCGGGGCTATTCGCTCGGACGGACGCAAAAATCCGAGTGTCGGATTTTTGCGTCCCTCACGGGGCAAAAATCCGAGTGTCGGATTTTTGCGTCCCTCACGGGGCAAAAATCCGAGCGCTTACCCGTGAGGGACGCGCCGCCCCAGCGTCCCTCACGGGTAAGCGACCCCCTCACGGGGACCCCCCTACGGGGGGAGAGCGGACCTACAGAAATTTATTCGCGAGTTTTTGTTGACAGTTTCAGGTTTTCACAGTACCTGAATCGGTCTAGTCTTATAATTTCTATTGTTGATTGATCGTCCTGTTAGCGCGTTAGTGTGAGCCTTATGCGCTGTGAAGTGCTTGTACGGTTATAATGGGAGGAGGATCCCGTAAGGAGACACCCTAACCACCATTGTATTTTACTTTTCTACAAGTAATATGTTGAAGTAGATTATAGTCGAACTTTGCCCCATATAATTGTTAAAATAAAGATTAATAATAGAATTTAAGCGTTAGCTTATTATTAATATTACTCTACAATACTACACGTTTTTTTTGCACTAATTTTTTTTTTTTTTTTTTTTTTTATGTAACACGCTTTGAATTCTTAATTTGTTAAAAAATTCTATTAATAAAGAGCTATCTTGTAAGTTAACCCATATAAGTTCTTGTCAATTAAGCCTTAAAGGTTTTGCCAAAACTTTAGTAACAATTACAACCAAAAAAATTGATAAAGGTTGGGCTTTGTTATATACAACTTAGCAGCGTCCCCCGCCCCTGGCGGGACGGGTCGTTCAGAACGCGTGCGTGCTAAAAGAATAATAATCAAAACCCAACCTATTTTAAATAGTTATTGTTTAGTGAGATACAATTAACCATTGAAATTTTCAATTCTAATATTAAAATCAGTCATAAAAAATTTTTGGATAAAAGCATTATCTTAATATCTTATTAAAATTAAACTTGAAGCGTTTCAGCTTTAGCTAAAACATCATTCATATTACCAACTAAATAGAATGCTGCTTCAGGTAAAGAATCTAATTCTCCACTTAGAATACGATTAAAATCATCAATAGATTCTGATAGTGTTACATACTTACCCGGTGCACCCGTAAAAACTTCCGCGACAAAGAATGGCTGACTTAAGAATCGTTCAATACGACGCGCACGGGCTACTGTTAATCTATCATCTTCACTTAATTCGTCTAGTCCAAGAATAGCGATAATATCTTGTAGTTCTTTATAACGTTGTAACGTTTCTTTTACGTTACCAGCCGCTGAATAATGTTTTTCACCCACAATCCATGGTTGTAACATTGTTGACGTTGAATCTAAAGGATCTACCGCTGGATAAATACCTTTTGATGCTAAGTTTCTTGAAAGTACAGTACAAGCATCTAAGTGAGTAAAAGTAGTAGCACTAGCAGGATCTGTTAAATCATCTGCTGGTACATAAACAGCTTGGATACTAGTAATACTACCGTCTTTTGTACTAGTAATACGTTCTTGTAACGTACCCATTTCTGTAGCAAGAGTAGGTTGGTAACCTACAGCTGAGGGCATACGCCCTAATAAAGCCGAAACTTCAGCACCTGCTTGTACGAAACGGAAAATATTATCAATGAAGAATAAAACGTCTTGTTTGTTCACATCACGGAAATATTCAGCCATTGTTAAAGCTGTTAAGGCTACACGCATACGTGCACCAGGTGGTTCATTGTTAAACTAAGGAGGGACATTTAGGACCCCCTCGTCTTCCGATCTGGGCGTGAGAGTTTCCAGCTCACCCAGCTCTTGCAAAAGGTTTGGAAGGCTCAGGCTAAGGTGTTGCCCTATCCTGTTTTGTTTTGATGACATGGCATTGACGATGTAGTAATTGTAGATTCAAGTATTGATCTAACCCGCCTTTAAACTTCGGTGTAATGTGATCCACTTCCATAATATCGCCTTGTAAAAAGCCTTTCTTACAGATAGTACACTTACCTCGTTGCTTTAAAAGAAGGTTTTTTACTCTTGTCGACAAGATACTATATTTTGGGGTTCTAAGCGACCAGTATACTTCATTTCCGTCGTATACTGAAGTATCCCCTTTTATTTTCACATACTTTTTACTACTAACCCAAGATAATTTCGGGAGATAGATGGTTGACTTATTATCGCCAGCCAACTTTTTCGATCCAACTAGGATCCAGTTCGCCTCATGCGATTGACCTTGGAATGGATACGTATTTCCACTAGGGAAGTACTTTTCCTTAACCTTTTTTCGACCTTGACGAACAGCACGTCGGAACACCCAAGCACGAATCTGCTGATAGATAATATTATCCACCTTCGAGAACACTTCCTTGCATTCGCAATATTGGAAGTAGTTAGCCCAGCCTAATAGAACAGGTCGAATTTTACCAATGAGATGGTATGCACTAACCGCTTTATTTTTCTGGATGATGGACTTTACTTTTGGAATGGTTCTAGAGATATTCTCGCTGCTTGGAGTGATCTTTACGCGAAATTTACCCGTAGCCCTATTTTTTACTAATGCGATTTGGAACCCAAGAAATTTGAATGTCTGGCTTGCCTTCTTTAAAGAAGACTTTTCTTCAGAGATGGATAAACCCATTCCCTTTAGCCAAATCTTGGTTTCTTGAATCGCCATTTGCATGATCTCCCTATTCCTGTGGATGATAACGAAGTCGTCCGCATATCTTATTATACCTAGAGCCGCGCGTTTTGCACGACTTCCTCTAGATGCCCCCGTGTGTGGTTTAGGCATATTTCTTTTTGAGACAAACTCAGATAAATGATCTTCTAACCCGTGTAATGCAATATTTGCTAGCAGTGGCGAGATAACTCCACCTTGGGGTGTTCCTATTGTTGAAGACTCCGACATGCCTGGTGTTGACGCGAATTCATCAAAAATACCCGCCTTCAACCAAGCGGCAACCTGAGCCCTCATTAACGGGAATGTATCTAATTTCCCAAGGAGTGCTTCGTGATCGATTAGATCGAAACATTTACGGATATCTGCGTCAAATACGTACTTGTCTTCGTTGAAGCGCAAGTTCAGAAATATCGCTTCGATGGCATCGTGCGCCCTGCGACCGGGTCTAAAACCATATGAGTTTGGCTCGAATTTTGCCTCCCATTGGGGCTCCAAAGCTAATTTGCATAGTGCCTGTTTTGCTCTGTCTCTAATGGTTGGTATACCAAGGGGACGCTTCTCAGTCTTCCCAGGTTTTGGTCTACCAATTCGCTTTACTAGGTTAGCTTTACCATTCAGGGATAGAGATTTAGCTAAATCCAATTTCTGTTCCCCTGATGTTGTTGTAAAGCCATCAATACCGGGCGTATTCTTACCTTTGTTAAGCGTAGTTACGGATTGTACCGCAACAAGCTTCGCATGCGGGTTTCTTAATAGCATTTTTTGCATGAATATCATCTTACCCCTGTCACTAAACCGACTCGCCTTGTAGATTCTCTTCTGAATTCTACGGACTCTATTATGTGAATCGCTCCACACAATTTTATCCCACGCTAAATCCCCAAAATAATTGTGTGATTTGCTCATAATGGTATCATAGAGAGAACCTACGCCTTTGCGCTCCTCATGTCTGCATATCCCCCCCACCAGAGCAGGAGGGCTTTGGCTTTTTGAGGAATTCCTACATCGTTAAAGCATGCGGCTAGCTACCTACCCGTGAGGGAGCTCTAACGACTTTAAAACGTTCCGTAATTGATTTATCGCGTTTTACTTAGGCTTACCCAATACTCCTACCGCTTGTTATGCACTATCCGGTCGTGTGAGCCAAACGAAACCCCCACGTAAGCGGCGTACTAGCTTAGCTAATACGGACAACTCCTCCACAAAGGTGAAGTTCTATGTTCGAAGCTAGAAGCTTAAAGAATAATCCATTATGTATAAAACTACTACAAACCTTTGCTAAACTTTCACAACTTGCTAGGTTGCTTATCAAGGTTTCTAGGCAGGCCACCGGCGGCCTGGAGGGAATCGAACCCCCAATCAACTCCAGTTGTCAGCGCAGGCATAGACCCAGTCTATGCTTACACTGCGCCCCCTTCCCACCAAAGGTGGTTAGGGGCAACGTCTCGCACCATTTGACCATACACTAAAGCTACTTTAGATTCTGGTAAGTTTTTTTCTTGTATAACACCTGATTCTTTCATTTCACCATAAAGGTCATTACCTTCACGTGTTCTTTCACCTACACCTGCGAAAACTGAAACACCACCATGTGCTTTCGCAATGTTGTTAATAAGTTCCATAATTAGTACTGTTTTTCCTACACCAGCACCACCAAATAAACCAATTTTACCGCCACGACGGTAAGGTGCTAAAAGGTCAACTACTTTAATACCTGTTTCAAAAATAGATAAACGAGTATCTAAATCTACGAAAGTCGGTGCCTGACGGTGAATAGGGTTTGATTGACCTGCATTAACAGGACCTAATTCGTCAACGGGTTCACCTAATACGTTAAAAATACGGCCTAAAGTATCTGCACCAACAGGTACAGTTAATGGTTTTTGCGTATCAAGAACTTCCATACCACGCATTAAACCTTCTGTAGGTAACATTGATACTGCACGAACAGCATTATCACCTAATAATTGTTGTACTTCAACAGTTACAGCAATTTCGATACCTGCTGCGTTTTTGCTTTTAATAGTTAAAGCGTTATAAATATTAGGTACTTGACCTTTAGCAAAAACGATATCAAGTACGGGTCCAATTACCTGTATTACACGTCCTTTATTTTCTGTTGAACTTGTCATAATTTTATTATTTTTATAATTTTTTGATTTAATACTTATTTTCAATTTATTGTAATGATATGTTTTTTAACAAAATGACTTAAAAAAATCAAAATCTAACGCTTATTTATACAAATTATATAATAATAGTTTAATTTTTGCATATTAAATAGAAAAAAAAAAAAAATTATTACGACCCCCCCCCGCAGGGGGGAGGGGGACAATAAACATTTTTTTAGTATGCTCTGATATATTACAATAGCAATACAAATATCTAATATAATGAACTTTTCTTTTTATAGTAAGCGGCCCCCGTGAGGGGCTCCTATATATACATAAGGGGCCCGGCCGGGCCCCTTATGTATATATAGGAGCACTTAAATTTCTTACAAAAGCGTTTTTTTAATCAGACTTTTATCGAAGAAAATTCTATAGAATTTTCGTTAGGTCCGCTCTCCTGCCCATATCCCTCCCCCCGTAGGGGGGTCGAGGTCGCTTACCCGTGAGGGACGCGCCGCCCCAGCGTCCCCCGCCCCTGGCGGGACGGGTAAGCGCTCGGATTTTTGTAGGTCCGCTCTCCCCCCTACGGGGGGAGAGCGAACCTACAAAAATCCGACGGAGGACGCGTCCCTCACGGGGCAAACCCGTGAGGGACGCAAACCCGTCCCGCCAGGGGCGGGGGACGCGCTCGGAATTGGGTCGGACCCGTCCCGCCAGGGGCGGGGGAGGCCTCCCCCGCCCCTGGCGGGACGGGGGCCTCCCCCGCCCCTGGCGGGACGGGTCCGCCGGCTTCCCTCACGGGTTGGCGCCCCTCACGGGGCCAATTACGACTCTACTCGCGAACCTATACTCGCGACTAGCGAGGCTAGTCGCGAGTACACGAAAACATCGTCGATACCGTAACAAAATTCCTATATATAGGAATTTTGTTACGGTATCGAAATTTATTCGAGAAACTCGAAGATTTTCCCCCCGAAGGGGGGGGAAATCTTCGACTTTGTTGTAGTGATATTCAACTATCCAGCTTCTTTTATCGAAGAAAATTATATATAATTTTCTTCGAGAAAACTCGAATATTTTCAATATCTTCGATATTGAAAATATTCGAGTTTGGTGTGATATTAAGAACGCACCTAAAATAGTAATAGAACTATTGATTTAATATAAAAATAAATATTAACTGTCCTCATAGAGTGCCTAGCATTTGACCACTAAAGTTTAATATTTATTTGAATTAATAAAATATTAATTAATAAAGCGGCCGTCCCCCTTATATATATATAGGGGCCCCTCACGGGGGCCGGGCTTCGCACAAAGACCAGATGCATCAAAATTGTGGTTGATAGTACTATAAGGGTGGGTTAAATAGTGATGTACATACGATACTAGCCGGGCGGCACAAGCTGGCGGGCCCCTATATATGGGCCCGCCAGGGCTTCGCTCAGTCTTCTAGTGGTTCGAAGCTCAGCCAGCTGTATAGGGTTATCCTACAGTAAAGGAAAAAAATTTTTGTCCGGGCTGTCGATTAAGCTCGGAGGTAGCCAACCCTAACGGGTTGGCGTAAATTCATTACGTGCGAGGGCCGCTTAGGCCGCAGATAAAGTGCGAAGGTAGCATATCACAGAGGCGCTCGGATTTGTCGAATCCCACGTAATTGGCGTTCGCCTCAGAATTGGGGCGAACCCGTGAGGGAGGCGACCTCCGTCGGATTTTTGTAGGTTCGCTCCCATATATATGGGAGCGAAGGTCGCAAAAATTGCGTGCCTCCCCCCCCTGCGGGGGGGGGCAACCCGTGAGGGAAGCGCTCGGAATTCTGGATCGCCTCCCTGACGGGTTTGCCGTCCCTCCCCCCGTAGGGGGGGGAGCAAACCCGTCAGGGAGGCGATCCAGAATTACGACTCCCCCCAAAGGGGGAGCGAACCTAGACTCGCGAATAGCGAGTCTAGGTTCGCGATTAAAGGGACCCTCACGGGTCCCTTCGACCCCGTGAGGGGCGCTCCTTAAGAAGCGACCTACGGGGGCAGGAGACCCGTGAGGGGGACGCACGAATTTCGCCTAATATATTATGTCCGCGGTTTTTCTCCATATCGCAGACAATATTAATCCTTAAAAGGATTAATATTGTCTGCGATATGCAAAATCCTCAGGACGGCCCCCCTCACGGGTCTTTACCCCCCCCCCCCCCCCCCCCCCCTACGGGGGGAGGGGGGCCGTCCTGGACAAATCCGACACAAAACCTACTAGGACCCGTTAGGGGGTGTACGCCTCCCTGACGGGTCCTACGCGTGTATCGAATTTTAAAGCGCACCTCTGCTAAGAGCAGACCCCTATCTTCTTTTTAGGTGCTAATGTAGAGCACTAAGTAAAAGTCGAATTTTTCCCCCCTTCGGGGGAGAAATTATTCGAGTTTTATCGTACGAGCGAACGATCCCCTTATATATATAGGGGGGGAGCGACGATCCCCTATATATATAAGGGGATCGTTCGCTCGCACTCGAAGGGACCCGTGAGGGTCGCGCCTCCCTCCCCGTGAGGGGGGGCGCGTAAATCCCTTCGACAAGCGCTCCGTACCCGTCCCGCCAGGGGCGGGGGAAGCGACCTTACCCGTGAGGGACGCTGGGGCGGCGCGTCCCTCACGGGTAAGCGACCCCCTCACGGGGACCCCCCTACGGGGGGAGAGCGGACCTAAATAAAATTCGATACCGTAACAAAATTCCTATATATAGGAATTTTGTTACGGTATCGAATTTTATTCTATAAAAGGAGCTTAGGACGTATTAATATGTAGTAATGCAATCGCAAAGCGAACAAAAAATTATAAAAGAAGGATTATTTATATGATTCCTACTCTTTCAGTAGTTACATCCGTTAAAGATTATTTAGAAGTGGTTCATAAATTAATTGAATATGATTCGGAATCATATTCAAAATATACAGAATTAGGTCCTTTAGTAACTTATATTGTTCTTTCATTAAAAAGCTTTTTAATGGATTTTATTAGTTTGTCATGGCTTAAAAACATTTGGAGTTTACCTATACTTATACCAGATATAAGTTCAGCTATGATTTCTGAAATTTCAGTTTTAGATGGTTATTTTCATAATGCATTTCAATTTTTGGAAACGCCCGCTTTAACTCCTAATGAAAAAACTATAGGCCTGATAACTGGTATAGAGAAATTTACTATAGGTCTATTAAATAGCTGTTTTTTATTTCTACCCACAAGCACAGCCCATATTATTACTTTAAGACGTTTTGTTATGCAAGGACTTGAAGCTGGATATATTGCAGGTTTAGGTACTATAGCAGGTAATGTTTTTTGGTTAGCAAGTGTAATTTTAGGTTGGCGCTTTTTTGTAATTCCTTGGTTATCTTTAGATATTTTAAGATATGTACTAGGTTTTGCATTATTAGTTAAATATATGTGGGATAGTTATAATGAACGAAAAATGGTATTAGAAGATATATCTAAAAGAAAAATTTTCTTACTAAATTTTTTACTAGCTTTAACAGAACAAACAAGTATTTACCCTTTTATTAGTAATATATCAATTAGTCCAGAAGCCTCTATTTTAGAAACTTTCCCTTCAGATAATTATATACAATTTCTTTTTATTCATGTTAGTTATTTATTAGGTATAGCGGTGGGAAGTTTTTGTTTATTACAGTTTACTTGTTGGTTTTGGGAAAACCCAGCCTTTCAATTATATATGTGGGTTATTTCCTCTTTTAAAGTATCCACAAGTTTTTATTATAAAGCATTAAACTTTATGTTTTTATACTTAACAATGTTATCCGCAATTTCTAGTATTCCTTACTATGGATTAGATTACACTATAACAAATCCTTTAGGATTTGTTAATGATGATAGACTTATCCAAGATAAAAGTATATTAGAAACGTCCTTTTTAGGTAATAAAGCCTCAGATCGTAATACACGTCGTAATCGTGGTAGACATGGTCGTCGAGAACGTTGGAAACGTAGAATTCGCAAATATAGAACTTTCGATGCTTCTTTATATGACCAAGGTATTTATGATTTATTTACTATTGAAGATTTAAATTATGGTTTTGATCGTTTTTGGTTACGTAGAAAATTAAGAAATCATCGAGTAAGATTCCGATTCTTTCCTGGTCCTTGGATGCGTTCGTTCAAAAAACAACTAGCAAAACCTCGTTTAGAGTCATATACAGGTCCACGTATTGAGTTTTTTAGAATTTTATTTGAACAAGTATATCATCCTTCATTTCATGGTCGGGAAATTGGCGCAGGCCAAGTGCGCGCTAGTAATTTGCCTCCGCAAATACCGACACGAAGTCAAAGTACTAACATAACGTCACCTCTTTATACGTCTGCTTCAACACAAGGTTCTAATACTAAATCATTAGCAGGCCAACCTTCCTCCTTATATATAGGTGGAGACACACGTAATTTAAATCTAATGGGTATTTCTAATAAAGAAACTAGTGGCGTACTAAAATATAAGGGCCCTTCAGGTGTTATCTCCAATAATAATCAACTAAATCAAAACACTTCACTTTCTACCATTACCACATCTGCTAAAGGAATGTATGGTATCAAGGATAACCTTATACATGAAAATTCTATGTTAAGAAAATTTGTACGTAAATTAGATAGTAGATTAAAAACTGCCGAAATTGCCCACAATCTGGAATATAGCACAAATAATATTCCGCCAAAAACTGCAACGTCTAATAATTTAGAGTTAAAACAATCTAACTCTTTTAAGAAAAATACTATCTATTCAAAACGTTGGAAAGAAATATTTTCAAAGATTTATCATGAACCTAAAACACAAATTCCAACCTCTAATCTTTTTTTCAAAAATGTGCACCGCAATTTTTATAATAGTTCTTTAGCATTGCCTAATAAAATGAATATCAGTGTTTTAGATTCTTTAGACCAAAAACAAGCCAAGCAAATATTAAAAAGAAATAAAGAATCTATTAAAAAACAAAGTTCACGTATGAATACATTATCAAATAAAGATTTACAAATATTACGTTATCGCTCAACTCTTTCATTACAAGAAAAAGAAGCAACTCCGGCCCCATATAAATGGGCTCCTGGTTTACCTAATTATGGAAAAGAACTTACAAAAAATACACCTATCGTCCGCTCCCCCCCCCCGAAGGGGGGGAGCACGGACGATAGCCTTGGTGGACCAGCGCTAAGCGCAAGCGCTGATATACGCGCTAATGACACTCGCGAGTCACCTTCCCCGTTACCAAATTCTTTGTTAACGGGGGAATCGACGTTTTCCAATATATATAGGAAAACGTCGACGGATAGGAATTCTCTCAATAAGACGGATGATTCCAAATATGACATTAAATCGCAACAACCTTTTGTGTTGTTACATCCACTAAAATTTTACCTTCAACAAGAAGCGGCGCTGCAACGTAAATTACGTTATTATACTCCAAATATTTTTAGAAAATTTTCTGTCGAAAATAATGCTCCTTATTTCCGTGTAATGATGAGACGTTATTTTTATAATTATAAACCAACAAATCGTTGGGAACGTACTATGAAAGTAGGTAGTTTACGAAAAGCACGTAGAAAAACAACAAGAACTCCACGAAAATTACGTTTACTCGCGAGCGAATCCCGCGAGGATCGGATTAGTTCCCCTTTTGGGGGGACTAATCCGAGTGCAGAATTGTCGCCCCCCCCCATAAATATGGGGGGGACGGTAAGCCCGGCCGCTAACTTAGCTCCACAATATCTTTCTACGGAAGGTGGCGTTGGCCCATATATAAGGGATCCCGCGTCTTTATTGAGTGCAGGGGGCCCTCACGGGTCCCCCCCCTACGGGGGGAGTCCCCCCCTAAAGGGGAGGGCGGCGCCCACTTCATTAACTTCTAATGGGTCTCCCTATAAACAAACTAACGGGAAAAATCTACTATCAGATAGTGGTATACAACAAACATCTGATTTAGCGCAAAGAACTCAAAAGCCGACTTTTAATTATTCTGTTGTCAGTAAAAAAGCTAGTCGCTATCGTTATCAAATTTATAAAGATGTAATGCAACATTGGTATTATAGTCCTTTTAATAGACTTTTATTAAAATTTGATGTTGATAGTTTTATTAGACGTCAACCTAAAACACATTTTTTAACTTCTAAAGAAGAAAATTTATTACATTTACGACGTTTTTTCTTATCAGAACATTACAATACACTACGTTGGTATACCAATATGGAGCATTATAGAACAATGAAAACAAAAATTGGTGGTTCTAAAAGTTTTTCTTCTCGTGCTTATAATCAGCAATTTGCAGGAACCTTTAAAAAAATACGACACTTATTTGCAATAACACCTACAATTAATAGTGCGTTTCCTTTTGATAGTAATCTATCTAATATTGTATTAGATAAAGGGTCAAACGCATCAAATGTCAAGTCATTAGGGGTTAATTCGAACAATTCTAATATCAATATATTAGAACCTCAAAAAGATACTACTGTATTAAAATTTGACCAACCATTATACAATGAGTACCCTAATAATTCTAAAAATCCTCTACTAAATCCTTTAGTTATACATGAAGAATTATTAAGTCCTTATAAATTTGTGCCTAGTGAAGATTTATTAACACAATCTCAAAAAGTTGTTCGTGAATATTTAAACAATTCTTCTCAACTGCGCAAAAATTATATTAAACAATTAGTAGATAACAAAAATTATGCTTCCTTAACATCTTTTCTTTATAATGGTCAGAAATTACGTGGTAATAAGCCCACCACTAATGAAACCAAATTAAGCTATCAAGAAAAAGATTATTTATTAACTTCTGTCGAAAAAGAAAACATTGAAAAACAATATAATTCTCCTGCAATACAAAATATTCTACGTCAAAATCTTAATGAAATAGTCGCAGCACCTTCTCCTTCAAAAGTCGAATTTTCCCCCCCTTCGGGGGGAAAAGATTCGAGTTTTCTCGAAGAAAATTCAATAGAATTTTCTTCGATAAAAGGAGAAACAACTAAACCATTACAAGCAAATGCATCTTTAGAAAATTTATATACCACTTTTCTTAAAAATTGGAAACGTCGTGTTAATAATCAGGAATCGTTAAAAAATTATCTTACACGACGTATAGATAAACGTGAAAAACGTAAAATTAATAAAGAAAAAACTTTACAGCAAAAATTAAAAACATTAAATGATTGGATTTCTAACTCTAAACCTGTAAAAACAATAGATAGAGATGTATCTTCTCCCACTTATGATAAACAACAGCGGCCGGTCCCATATATAGGGGACCAGCCGGGTGCCCTCGCCTTTAGGGGGGGCCCTATATATACGTCCCCCCCTTATTTAGGGGGGGAGGGAGCACAGGATTCTCAATATATTACCTCTGGTTTACAAAAAGCAATTGCGGATGGTATCAATACTGCTAATGCAGAAAATGAAAAACGTTCTTCGTACGGAGATGTTAAAAAATTAGACACATTACGTTTGTCTCAAAAACAGAAGCTTAATCGTGAAATCCAAGTAGCTACCCATAAGCTTCACACAATAACAACTCAATTAGAGAAAAAACCAACATCTATTAGAACGATCAACTATCTTAAAAACAAAATATCTACAATATACCAAACTTTTAGCAATACTTATGGTGGATTATCTTTATTTAATTCCCATAAAATTACTAAACTAGTTAAACCCATTAAACTAAAAAGTTTAAATAATTGGCGGAAAAAACAACGTGCTATAGGTAAACAAAAACGTTTACGCAAAGAATTTAAACTTTTATTAACTAAAAAACAAACAGCGCAGCAAACGGCTTTAAGCCTACCAAATCGCAAAAAACGTATTGATACACCTATATATAAGCAAGGTACAGTAAATTTACCATCAACTTATACATCACTTGACTTACACAATATTTTAGCCAACGATACAACTGAAAAAAACTCGTTCTTTAATAATAATTATATTGCAAGTTTTTTCAATTTTAAACGTGAACGTTCGCCTCAACGTCGTTATCGCGTACGTAGAAATCGTGGTGTTTTTAGAAAACGTAATCTAGGAGATTTAATGAAAAAAGATATTAAAAATTTCTTTAATAAAAATATAGCTCGCTTAGGTACGGCAGAAGATCGTGCTAGACCCGTCAGCGCCGCTATTCGAGCGGACGATACTCGTGAGAATTTATCTGATGCATCTTTAACACCTGCAGATATTGTAGACCGTAATCGTTTCTATGCTAAAATGCATTCTCTTAAAGGCGGCGCTACGACATATAAAGGAAATTTTCTAAAAGATGAACGTATTTTACCTACACAAGGGCCTACAAATGCAAATGTGCTTCAATTTAAACAAGCACGTGTAAAACAACGTAAAAATAAACAACGTAAACTACGTTCTTGGAAACAAAAACGTATGACACTTCGTGCTTCTCAAAAACGTCGTAAGTATTTAAAAAGACGTCGTTATTCAATTAGTAAAATACGTGTCTTAAGCAAACAATTTAAACGTGTAAAAAGTAAACTTGAAATTCATAATTGGTGGTGGAAACAATATTTACCTTCTATCCAGGCATCGACGGATGCACTATGGCAAATTGAAAAAGATAGACTTATTCAACAAAAACTTGCGGAATTATCACCTCAAGAAATCATGCAACGTGATTCGGTAACAATTAATAATCAATTACAAATAGGTAATAAAGATTTTAAACCTTTAGCGTTACCTGAAGCAATGCGTATTCAATCTACTTTGAAATCGGATACTAACTTATCGAGGGAAAATAATATTCAAATTTCAACTCCAAATAATAATTTATCTAGTATACAAGCTACGCCACAAAATAAAGAAATTCCACAAAATAAAGAAACCCCACAAATTCAAATTGTTAATCAATTATATGAAAATTTATTAGTTAATAAAAATTTAACTGGCGAGTCTAATAATAATAATACTAATAATACTAATAATCTTGTGGGTAGCTCAGGGGTTCACCGCGGACCCGTTGGACTTTTACCTAATACTTCGTTGCCTTTTTATGCTGGTTGGGATGAATCTTTAAGAAAATTTGTAGTAACTAATCGTTTATTATCTCGTCAAGATGCTGGTTATGAAGTAGATAAATCTTTTATCGAAGAAAATTCTATTGAATTTTCTTCGAGAAAACTCGAATATTTTCTCCCCGAAGGGGAAAAAAATTCGACTTTTGTTTCTCCTAACAATAGTGTCGCGAAGCCTGATATATATAAGGGGACTTCGCGCGCCAGTAATACCGAAAATGCGGAGCTCCGCCAGCTCCGAGCTAATAATTCTTTTGAAAGTGATTCTTATAGTAATAGTATAAGGCCTCCAAAAGAGAAATTTACAGAAGCACCTCTAAAAGGAATGAATGCTGCTACTACTTTATATTGGCAAATTCCGTTTACAACTTACGATCCTGATCAATTCTTTGCATTAGGTATGGATGGTTTTTCTCCTCTTGGTTGGCGCAAAATGCTTTTCCGTCATAGTATCTTAAAAACATGGTTAGGCGATAAAACAATGCGTAACAAAAAGAAAGATTCAGTGTCTCCTACCACATTTAGCGGAGAATCTACTATTGGAATAAAAAATAGTATTAACCATCAGGATTTACTTAGTACACTTCAAAAGACTAAAAAAGGTTCGTATTTAATTAATAATCGTGATAACAGTAATCGTCAAGATGGGTTCAATACATCACGTCGCTTGAAAAAACGTTTACTTCGTGTTAAAAAGCATCCGCGTACTCCTGTTTGGTTTCCGTCAGGACCTTTATTAAATCAAGTTTTACCAGTTCATTATATTTATGTTTTTTATAAACGTACTAGATTACCTCGAAATCGTTACTTAAGTCGACGTTTATTAAGCGTAAATAATATTAAGAATAGTGAAACTTTTAATGCTCTAATTTCTTCTAATCCTTCTCTTTATAATTATGATTTTACTTTAAGAAAACGTTTAAAACCAAAACGTAAATATCATTTAAAACATGATTCTTCCATTGTTATTCCACGTCGTCTTAAGTTCTTAAATTGGATTCAACAAAACCCATTAACAGACGATAAATTCCAATTTTCATCACAACAAGATATTAATTCTTTAATACGTTGGAGACCTTTATCATCTAAAAAAATCAATAAATCATTCTCTGAATTAATGAATGAACAAAAAACTTTAAGGGCTAAACGTCAACAACGTCTTGCCGGAGTGAGTCCAATGGATCAACCTTCCCTTCGTGTAAAACAATTAAAACGACGTGTTCAAAGACAAGTTATTAGAGCTGTATGGCGTTATCGTCCACGAGCCGGTGGTTTCGTATGGCCAGGTGATTATCTTAAGTTAGAACTTACGCAAGCACCTAAACTAAAATCCACAAAAATAAGTTCAGATAACTTACAATCTAATATCTCAGATCTTACGCCACAAAATAAATTACGTAATACATCTGAATCCAATCAAAATGTGGACACGTTACCTAAACGAAAAACTAAACGTAAGAAAAAGCGTACTTTAGTTGAATGGCAAGTTCAACCTAAAAAGTATCTATATGCTAAGCATAATGCTAAAGTTCTTAAGAAAAAATTAGAACGTGCGCATCGTTCAGGTAATACACCTCTACAACAAAAAGGAAAAGTCGAAGTTTAAATATCGAAGATATTTAAACTTCGACTTTTCTCGTACGAGCGAACGATCCCCTTATATATATAGGGGATCGTCGCTCCCCCCCTTATATCTATAGGGGGGGTAGGTTCGCTCGTAGAGTCGGACCCGTGAGGGTGGCATATGCGTCTCCCCCGCCCCTGGCGGGGGACGCCGGCGGACCCGTCCCGCCAGGGGCGGGGGAGGCCCCCGCCCCTGGCGGGACGGGTCCGACCCAATTCCGAGCGCGTCCCTCACGGGTTTGCGTCCCTCACGGGGCAAACCCGTCCCGCCAGGGGCGGGGGACGCGTCCTCCGTCGGATTTTTGTAGGTTCCCCTCACGGGTCTCCTGCCCCCCTCACGGGTCCCGCCCCGTGAGGGGGTCGCTTACCCGTGAGGGACGCTGGGGCGGCGCGTCCCCCGTCCCGCCAGGGGCGGGGGACGCGTCCTCCGTCGGATTTTTGTAGGTTCCCCTCACGGGTCTCCTGCCCCCCTCACGGGTCCCGCCCCGTGAGGGGGTCGCTTACCCGTGAGGGACGCTGGGGCGGCGCGTCCCCCGTCCCGCCAGGGGCGGGGGACGCGTCCTCCGTCGGATTTTTGTAGGTTCCCCTCACGGGTCTCCTGCCCCCCTCACGGGTCCCGCCCCGTGAGGGGGTCGCTTACCCGTGAGGGACGCTGGGGC